>Ga0208648_1000983_pt1 | contig 25532 bp, 25 predicted proteins | sample AntAceMetag02UKL_FD_184772 | JGI IMG/M metagenome (GOLD analysis project Ga0208648, IMG submission 184772) | Saline lake microbial communities from Ace Lake, Antarctica - Antarctic Ace Lake Metagenome 02UKL (SPAdes) (version 2) | ecosystem: Environmental > Aquatic > Non-marine Saline and...
GTAAGGTGAGTTGGATTGAAGAGCCGGATGTGAGAAATTCACAAGTCCGGTTCTATGAGGGGCATTGAAACTCCTCTTGTTAATTGTGAAAATATAAGAAAAGGAGTCATATTATGTCTACTCGACATGAAAATCAAGAAAGCTTTATTGCCGATGAGGTGTATCATGTGTTTAACAAAAGTATTGCTGGGTACAAGGTACTGAATGACGATAGTGATTACTCGCGGCTCAATTCACTCATACGCTACTATCAATGCATTCCATCAGTAAAATACTCTGTGTATAAAAAATCATTAAAAAATGGTGAAAGTGAGAGTTTCTTGCCACCTAAACGAGGAGACCAACTGGTTGAAATAATTGCCTATTGTTTTATGCCTACACACATACATCTTATATTGAGGCAAATAAGTGAAAATGGTTTGTCCACATTCATGAATAATGTGTGTAACAGCTATTCTCGATATTTTAATATAAAGTATAATAGAAAAGGACCTCTCTGGATGGGAAGATTTAAACGAGTGTTGGTTCAGACTGATGAACAGCTCTTGCATCTTACTCGATATGTACACCTTAATCCGGTTACTTCGCATCTAGTTGATGCGCCCGAAGAGTGGCGTAATTCTTCGTATGATGAGTATCTTTGCCGCTCGGACGAAAAAGTATGCAGGTATGGTGATCTTTTAGATGTTAGACCCGAAGAGTATAAAGAGTTTGTTAATGATAATATTTCGTATCAACGTGAACGGGCTCAGTTAAAGAAATTGGTTTTTGAATAAGAAGAGTATCCCGTGCTTCGCCACCGCGTAGGTGGAACAGCCCTTGATCCACCTACGCGGTGGCGAAGCACGAGGTGGAGATAGACAATGAAAACTGATCCGCAAACAGAAATAGAGATTATCGGTATCTTACGTCAATTTGCCGAGGCGTATTCTGACAGGGATATTGATTGGCTTATGTCATTTTTTGCTGAAGATCAGGATGTTGTGTTTATTGGACCCGGAGTTGATGAAAAGTGCATAGGGCAGGATGAGATCGAGGAGCAACTGACTCGTGAATGGGCGGAGACAGAAAACGCACATTTTGAGATCGGCTGGATAATGGTTTCAGGCTGTGACAATGTTGCGTGGGTAGCCGCTGATATTGTTGGTTCGGCAACAATTGGCAAAGAACAAGTACTCGTAAATGGTAGGCTCACTGCTGTATTAGAAAAACGTGTAGATAAGTGGTTTTGGACGCAGGGACATTTCTCTCTTCCGGTAACTGCTGAATAATAATACCTATAATAAGGAGGGATAATGATTAAAAAGATCACGACATTACTCGGTAAAGATGCTGATAGCTTTTTAAAGCATGAATGTAAAACCATATCAAAAGACATGATACATGTTCCTGGTCCTGATTTTATAGACCAAAACTTTCTTCAAACTGACCGATCGATCAATGTCTTAAGAAATTTGCAATTACTCTATAATACCGGTCGTCTCGCGCGTACGGGATACGTATCAATACTTCCTGTTGATCAGGGTATTGAGCATACGGGTGGGGCGTCTTTTGCGCCAAATCCAATATATTTCGATCCGGAGAATATTGTAAAACTTGCTATTGAGGGCGGATGTAACGCTGTTGCATCGACTTTAGGCGTACTCGGAAATGTTGCCCGCGCTTATGCACATAAGATTCCGTTTATACTAAAATTAAACCATAATGAACTTCTTACCTATCCGAATTCTTTTGATCAAAAGATGTTTGCTTCAGTAGAACAGGCATTCAATATGGGTGCTGTCGGTGTTGGTGCCACGATATATTATGGTTCACCTGAGTCACGCAGACAAATTGAAGAAGTATCTGCCGCTTTTGAACGTGCTCACCAGCTTGGTATGTTTACCGTTCTCTGGTGTTATCTCAGAAACGATGGATTTAAAAAGGATGGGACAGATTATCATGCGGCCGCTGACCTTACCGGCCAGGCAAATCATTTGGGTGTTACCATTCAAGCAGATATCATTAAACAAAAGTTACCGACAAACAATGGCGGGTTTAATGCAATAAAGTTCGGTAAAACCAGTCCGCTTGTGTACGACAAACTGACCTCAGATCATCCGATAGATCTCACGCGGTATCAGGTCGCAAACTGTTATATGGGGCGTATCGGGCTTATTAATTCCGGCGGGCCTTCAGGAAAGAATGATCTTGAACAAGCCGTAAAAACAGCTGTTATTAACAAACGTGCCGGAGGCATGGGGCTCATATCCGGAAGAAAAGCGTTCCAGAAACCGATGAAAGAGGGCGTAGAGATCTTAAATGCCATTCAGGATGTGTACCTTACAAAAGAAATTGATATAGCATGACATAACAGAATGCCCCGTGCTTCGCCACCGCCCCGATTTATCGGGGCGGTGAATACGGTAAACCGGTAGAGTGTGAAAAAGAGTACAAAGTATGAATAATGATATCAAAATTTTAGTGATTGATGATGATGAAAATATTCTTTCTCTTATGAGCGAGATATTCAGGACAGATGGGTATATTGTCTCAACTGCCCTTAATGGAGAAAAAGGGCTCGAATGTATAGAGAAAGAAAAATTTGATCTTGTTTTTGTTGATCTTATGATGCCCGGGTGGGATGGCCTTGAGACAATAAAAAGAATAAGGAAAATAAATATAACCGTAAGCATAATAATAATAACCGCGTACGGGAAAACGAAAGACGCCGTTATAGAAGCGGAAAGATATTGTGTTTTTGATTATGTAACCAAACCATTCGACATAGATTACCTGTTATCACTTGTGAAATATGTGATCCAAAGGTCAAAATACAATAGAATGCCCTATAAAGAAACAATGCAGAATTATTACTGGAAAAATGATGTCTCTCAAAAACAGCTCACGATAAGAAAGTGGAAAGACCTAAAAGAACAAGTTAAATCAAGTGCGATTACAGCGCTTGATCTGAACAAGACTATAGAGAAACAGTACATTAAAACAAGAGCGACAATTAAGGAAACGGCACGTTTTTATTATAAATCGGTTTTACGCAATAAATATATTCTTGTCGGCATTATATGTATACTCATTGGCGTTGTTTTTGGATTGTCATTTAATATGTCATCAATGACCAAAACAGACGCCTATAACTATGCATTAAAAATGAGGAAGAAAGGAACTGTAGTTGAACCAAAAAAAAATGTTACCCTATCTGATTTTTACGGAATATTAAAAAGCATAAACTATTGGATGCACAAAGATGTTGAACAAGAACGCAAACATTTTAATAAATAGTTTAGAACTAATTTCCACCGGGGCGGTGAAAAAATAGGAGAGAACTATGAACCTGAAAAACAAATATTATCTGTTATTACTTATACTCTTGCCGGTTTTTACATTATGTTTTCTCAAAGCTGCCGTTTGTTCAGCAGGCGCACTTGACGGTAAGAAGATCGTCATGATCATTGCCCACGAAAATTATCGCGATGAAGAGCTTGAAGTGCCGCTTCAGATGTTTAAAAAAGCAGGTGTTGATGTCGCTATCGCATCTACCGCACTTACTCCCGCAACTGGCATGCTTGGCGGGACGGTTACCCCTGACATGTTATATTCAGATATCACTGTAAGTGATTATGATGCAATCGTTTTTGTTGGAGGTTCGGGTGCAACTGTCTACTGGAATGATTCTGCAGCCCAAGAGATCGCAAAAAAAGCGATCGAAGACCGAAAGATACTTGCAGCGATATGTTTTGGCCCTGTTACACTTGCAAATGCGGGCGTGCTTGAAGGAAAGAAAGCGACTGTATCAAGTTCTGAAGGAGGCAAGCTTAAAGCAATGGGTGTCTATTATACCGGCGCAGGGGTGCAAGTTGATGGCGATATTGTTACCGCCAATGGCCCCCAGAATGCGGGCGGTTTTGCTGAGGCGATAATTAATCTTTTATGATGCGGTTTAGACCATTTACGGTAATTATATCCTGGGCGTTATATGACCTTGCGAACCAGTTTTTCGTACTGAATGTTGTTACACTTTATTTTCCTACCTGGCTTACCATAGTCAATAAAGCACCGGAGATCTTGTACAGCATATCATTTGGTTTTTCAATGATATGTATTGCGCTCCTTTCACCTATACTCGGTGTTTTGGCTGATCAGGGAGGTAAAAGAAAAAGTTTTCTTGTATACTTCACGCTTCTTTCAATAGTTTTTACGATGCTTCTTGGAACGACCACGAATATATATGTGGCGCTCATCTTCTTTGCCGTTGCGAACTTTGGCTGTCAGGCAGGGATTGTGTTTTATAATGCGCTCATGGTTGATGTGGCTCCTACCGGAAAAATCGGGCTTATCTCCGGTTTTGGCCGTATGTGCGGATATATTGGCGCGATTGTTGCGCTTTACATCTCAAAACCTGTTCTAGAAAACATGGGATATCAAGCGACCTTTGTATTAACCGGGATATTGTTTCTTATTTTTGCGCTTCCATGCATGATTATCCTCAAGGATAAAGAAAAAGGCAGTATAGTGAGCTGTGTAATGAAGCGATCACTCTGGACTCATGCGTTCACTGAATTAAAAGAGACCGTAACAAAAAGTCATAAGTTCCCTGAACTGCGAAATTTCTTTAAGGCGGCTTTTTTTGCTCTCTGTGTTGTTCATGCTATTATTCTTTTTATGGCTGTCTACGCTGCGCAGGTATTTAAGCTTGATACAACGCAGCTTGTCCACTTTATTGCATTCTCGACATTATTTGCGATTTTGGGAAGCATCATCTCCGGTTTTGTGTGTGACAAGATAGGGTACAAGAAATCGCTTCTCATAATATACAGTGTTTGGATAGTCGCCCTTTTCCTTGGAGGAGTAACCTATGCCCCGTTTCACTGGGTAATTGGCGCTCTGGTGGGGTTAAGTCTTGGCGCGACATGGGTTGTTTTTCGTGCGCTTGTTGTTGAGCTCGTGCCTCAAAGCAATCTTGGCGAAGCATTCGGGTTATTTAATCTTGTCAGCTACTGTGCCGGAATTGTTGGTCCACTCTGCTGGGGTTTTATCCGACTGGTGGGAAGTCGATATGGTGACTGGGGAACACGTGCGGCGTGTCTCAGTATGATAGTATTCCTTGTCGTTGCAATAGCATATCTTATGAAAGTTAAAGAACCCCTAAAAACCCGAAAAGTGTCTTCCTAAGATATTGAAGCGGGTTCTACTGTTACGGTAAGTTTTTCCGGGTGGAATATTTTATCGTAGCGTTCCTTGAGTGGTTTTGGTCCTATATATGCCATTACCAATATACCGACGAGAATCCCAGCTATAAGAATAATCTCAAGTGTTTTTCTTATTTGAATATTTGATCTATTCATGACGTTTCAATCCTTAATACTTTATAATACAAATGATGGTGTATAATCGATAATTATGGTATGATTACCGCCTGATGTAAGGCATTTTATAGCTATAGGATGTATATGTACAGCATAATTTTACATACATGCAATTACTAACCGCTGGCTCTATGGGGTAGTGGTTTATATTTTTTTATGAAACGAATGTAAAGGAGATTGTAATGGCTAAGAAAATTACGATTTTGGGTGCGGGAAACGGTGGGCATGCTATTGCATTTGATACTGCTCTAAACGGTGCTGAGGTAATGCTCTTTGAACATCCGAATTTCACAAAGAATCTTGATGGCATAAAAGAAAAAGGCGGCATAGAAGCTGTTGATGCGCTCCATGAAGAAGGGAAAGATGTTCCTGCCGCACTTTCTGGGTTTGTAAAGATCGCGGGACTGACGAGTGACCCAAAAGAAGCAATGGATTTCGCTGACGTGATCGTCATGGTCGTTCCCTCGTTTGCGCAAGCTACAATATTTGAGATGGTTATGCCACACCTGCGTGACGGGCAGACATTTGTTATTCTTCCGGGAAATTTTGCCTCGTTATTATTTAAGAAGATGATGGCAGAAGCGGGTATTTCCGCAAAGGTAACATTCGTCGAAACTGTATCGATACCGTATGCGGTACGGATAATAGGGCCCGGGCAGATCTTTATTATGGGGAAAAAGACTGCGTTTAGTCTCGCGTCACTTCCGGGATCGGCAATCAATGATGTTTGCCAAACGCTGAAAGATGTATTGCTTCTTAAGCTTATACCGCTTGCAAACGTTATAGAGGCAGGTTTTTCAAATCCTAATATGATCATACATGTGCCGACCGCGACATTGAATATGGGTGCCATGGAATCACGTGAGGGTAAAATACAATTCTATCGTGAGGGTGCATCTGACACTGTTTCGAAAGTTTTAGAGAAAATGGATAGTGAACGAGTCGAGATCGGTGCAGCTCTTGGCCTGAAACTCATTACCTTTTATGAAGCAGTGAATACTTTTTACAGTTTGGATATGAAAAGTATCAGAGATTTTACATTAAATACTCCGATACATAACAATATGCCTAATGATTCACCAAAGAGTCCAAAAGAACGCTACATCACCGAAGATTGTCCGTTTCTTCTTGTGCCGGTACATGAATTTGCTCAACTGGTGAATGTTCCGTGTCCAGCGATAGAAAGTATAATAAAAATAGATAATATTTATAATGATACCGATTATTTTAAAGTTGGACGCACGTTAGATGTTATTGGTCTTAAAGGTATGAGTCCTGAAGAAATAATTGCTCATGTAAGCTAATAGATATGGAGAGTGGTGTTATGTGGAATGCCGAATCGACTACCGTAGGAAAATATCTTGCACATCGTTTAGGGCAAGCCGGCCTTAAGCATATATTTGGTGTGCCGGGAGACTATGTGCTTTCTTTCTTTGATTGTCTTGAAGAAAGTAATATTGAAGTAGTATGTAATTGTAATGAACTCAATGCCGGGTATGCGGCTGACGGGTATGCACGTATTAATGGTATCGGTGCTGTGTGTATCACCTACGGGGTTGGCGCCTTTAGCGTTTTTAACGCTGTGGTGGGATCGTTTGCCGAACGGTTACCGGTTGTCGTTATTAGCGGTGGACCAAAAATATCTGAACGGCAACACCATCATCTGCTTCATCATACTATTGGTGATATGAATCTCCAGTATAGGATCTATGAAGAGATCATGGCAGCTTCTGTTATCTTAACCAGTGCTGATCAGGCACCATCACAAATAGATGAAACTATATCTACGTGCCTTCGGTCACGAAGACCGGTATATATTGAAGTGCCGATGGATATTGTCACAAAACCGTGCCGGGTGCCGGGTCCGTTCACGATTGATACGGATATAAAAAGTGATGAAGAGGCGGTGACCGAAGCGCTTAATGATGCGGTGAGCATTCTTACGAACGCGAAAAAACCCGTGATCCTTGCAGGTGTAGAAGTGCACCGTCTTGATATACGAAAAGATTTGGAAGATTTCATTACCCATAGTGGGTATCCTTACTCAACGACGCTTCTTGGAAAATCAGTGATACCTGAGAAACATCCTCAGTTTATTGGTATATACGGCGGTGCCGCAAGCCGTGAGTATGCACGAAAAACTATTGAAGAAGCTGATGTCATACTCTGTTTAGGTACCTTGATGACCGATGTACAGATCGGGCAGGGTGAGGCTCTTCTTGATTCGTCACGTATGATCGTTGCCAATTCTGATAATGTAAAAATTAAACACCACGTATACAATAGTGTGAGCTTGAAGGATTTTATTAACGGACTCGCCCAGAAGCTTCCTAAGGGTAAGGCTGATACAGAATCGATTGAGCATCCCTCAAAAGATTTAGAGGATGAATACATTGCTATCCCCGATCAAAAGCTTACGTTACGCCGATTCTATCAGAGGGTGAACCGTTTTATTGAAAAAAATAATATTATTGTAACTGATACAGGTGATGCGATCTTCTGTACCGGCAACATGTATCTCCCCGAGGGTGTTGATTTTGTTGATCAGGCATTTTATTTATCGATCGGGTATTCTGTTCCTGCGACACTCGGAGTAAAGCTTGCCGCGCCTGATAAAAGGCCGATTACCTTTGTCGGTGATGGCGCATTTCAAATGACTGCACAAGAACTTTCGACCATTATACGGCATAACCTTAATCCGATTATTTTTCTCATTAATAATGAAGGGTATACCATAGAAAGAGTACTCGATGACGGTCCGTATAATGATCTTCAAATGTGGAAATATAATATGCTGCCGGAAGTATTTAATGGTCCAAAAGGCTTTGAAGTGAAGACTGAAGGTGATCTAGAAAAAGCGCTTGCCTCAGCTCAGGATAATCCTGATTCGTTAGCGTTTATTGAAGTACATTTTGATAGATGGGATTGTTCGGAAAGTTTACAAAAACTTGGCAAAGGTTTTAAGAGTGGTGGAAATCTCTAACGGGGTAAAGGAGATCAAACATGAATGAGGCCACGCATATACTTGGTGCTGAAGAAGCGCAAAAACTATCTATTGATGCATTGATGAAAACGCTCACATCTGATAGTAGCCGAGGGTTATCTTCTCAGGAGATAGATATTCGGTTAAAAGAATACGGGTATAACAAACTTTTTGAAAAAAAAGTTAATCCGTATCTCAAATTCTTAGGATATTTTTGGGGGCCTATACCCTGGATGATCGAGATAGCGGCCATACTCTCAGCCGTAGTAAAGCACTGGGCAGATCTTATTATTATCTCAGTGCTTCTTATCTTCAATGCGCTTGTCGGTTTTTTCCAGGAGAGGCAGGCAGCGAATGCGATAGATGCATTGAAAAAACAGCTCGCGCTGAAAGCAAAGACTCTGAGAGACGGTAAGTGGGAAGAAATCGATGCCGCGACACTTGTTCCGGGTGATATTGTTCGGCTGAGACTTGGCGATGTTATTCCAGCAGATGTAAAACTTATTGAAGGAGATTATCTTTCCATTGATCAATCAGCTCTAACCGGTGAATCCCTGCCGGTCAGTAAAGGAGTAAACGATGTCGGATATTCCGGAAGTGTCGTAAAACAGGGTGAGATGGTTGCACTTGTTGTTGCGACCGGTGAAAACACTTTTTTTGGTAAAACGGCAAAATTGGTTACAACAGCCCAAAAGGCCTCGCATTTTCAGCGGGCAGTTCTGAATATCGGTGACTACCTTATTTTTATGAGCGTAGGACTCGTACTTATCCTCGTAACAGTACAATTGCTCCGTGGCGCTGATATTCTTCAAATAGTGCAGTTTGCCTTGATACTTACTGTTGCATCGATTCCTGTTGCGATGCCGGCAGTCCTATCTATTACTATGGCAGTGGGCGCTGAAGCGCTTTCTAAAATGAAAGCGATCGTATCTCGACTTGAATCTATCGAAGAAATGGCAGGGATGGATATTCTGTGCTCTGATAAAACAGGTACCTTAACACAGAACAAGCTTGAGTTAGGTTCTCCCATATGTTTTGGCAATGCGGTAGATGATGAATTGATCTTAATGGGTGCTTTGGCATCTAAAGCCGAAGATAAAGATCCTATTGATATGGCTATTTTGAATGCGTTAGGAAAAGATTCAAAGTTTTCTCAGTACACTCAAACGAAGTTTGTTCCTTTTGATCCTGTCGGTAAGCGTACGGAAGCACAGGTTTTGACACCTGACGGGGTAGGCGTAACGGTGACCAAAGGTGCTCCGCAAGTTATTCTTAACTTGTGCGCGCTTAAAGACGATGAAAAATCAAACATTGATAAAGAGGTCTTAACCTGTGCGAAAAAAGGGTATAGAACTCTTGGTGTTGCAACAAGTACCGATGGAAATACCTGGTCTTTTCTTGGCCTCTTGCCGCTCTTTGATCCTCCACGTGAAGATTCAGCTGAAACGATCAAAAAAGCAAATGAACATGGAATACAGGTTAAAATGGTTACCGGAGACAATGTTGCAATAGCAAAAGAAATATCAGGCGCTCTCGGTCTGGGAACGAATATACGGGCGGCGGATGAATTCTTTACGGATCAAACAGATGAAAAAGCGTATTCCGTTGCAATGGCACATAAGATAGTTACAGCAGATGGTTTTGCGCAGGTATTTCCACAGCATAAGTTTGAGATCGTTAAAGCTATCCAATCTCAAGAGCATATTACCGGGATGACCGGTGACGGGGTGAATGACGCACCAGCACTCAAACAAGCCGATATTGGCATAGCTGTTAGCGGCGCAACAGACGCTGCACGCGCTGCAGCGGATCTTGTGCTTACAGCTCCGGGTCTTTCAGTTATTATTAAAGCTGTCGAAGAGGCGCGGAAAATATTTGAACGAATGAACAGTTACGCAATTTATCGTATTACTGAAACCATACGCATTATGCTTTTTATGGTGCTTGCCATGATCGTGTTTAATTTCTATCCGATAACAGCCATTATGATCATACTCTTGGCACTATTAAATGATGTACCGATCATGATGATTGCAAAAGATAATACATGGCTTGATTCCAAGCCTGTTAGATGGAATATGCGGCGTGTACTTACTATATCTACAGTATTAGGTGTCCTTGGTTTGGTGGAAACTTTTGGTTTGCTTTTGATTGCTAAAGAGTGGTTTGGAATAAGCAATGAACAAGTACAGTCAATAATATTTCTTAAATTATGTGTGGCAGGACACCTAACCTTGCTTGTAGCCCGGACAAAGAAACCTTTCCTGTCCAAGCCCTATCCAGCACCGATTTTACTTCTTGCATTGTTCTTTACGCAAATTGTTGCTTTTTTTGTTGTATGGTTCGGATGGTTTGTGCCTGCTATACCCTTGCATTACATACTCGGTGTGTGGGTATATGCTATTTTCTGGCTATTTATTGAGGATTGGGTAAAACTTCATGTCTATAAACATTTAGAATTGAGCGGAAAAAGACATCAATCATTTCTTTCTCGTGTTGGGGGATCGCTTCATTCGCATGTGCGTGATATGTGATTGTAATGAGAGTAACAGTACTATAAATAAAGATAATTTGTGAAAGAGGAATATTATGAAAAAGTATGAACGCATACGTACACGTGTTTCAGTTATGTTTATTTTGTTGTGTGCAATGAGTGTATACACTCTTTCTTCAGTATGTGCTCAAGAAGGTGCTCAGGAAAATGTGCCGTCGGGATATACAATGAAATGGGCAAATGATATTAAAGTAGGGCTTTTGGTGCCGGATGGATGGCATGTTACGCGAGATGACAGTGAAAGTGCAAAGTCGCTGCTTATCACGAAAGAAGATATAGCTGTGCAAGGATCCTTTAAAACAGGATTTACTGTCATTATCATACCGGATATCGATGATAGAGCAGACGTACCGCCATCAGAATATGCCGAATTTTTTGTTAATAATATGAAAAATGTAACTGATCGGTCCTGGGATATAAAACCGATTGAAATGAGCGAGAGCTGTAGCGGGTCAGGCGGCTTTTTTGAATCTAAAAGCGATACCGACGGAACCCCTATCGTGCAATATATCATGGCGGTGGGAAATGATACGACAGGAACGGTATATATTGTGCAGTATGTAAGCACAAAAAAAGATTGGGCCCAGAACTGGACGTATGGCCAAACAATATTAAATCATATGGAGTTATCGTCAAAACTTTAAAAGGTATAATTCTTGAGTAAGAAAGCGTTTTTCGCACTTTATTTTGCGGCATTTATTTCAATGCTTGGGCTCGGTATTATTTCTCCGATACTTCCACTGTTTGCAGAAAAACTTCATGCCAGTGGTTTTTGGGTGGGGATGATATTTACCGGATTTGTTATCTCGCGAGCGGTATTCATGCCATTCATTGGAAAGATATCCGATAAGACCGGAAGAAAGATATATATTGCCGGTGGACTGCTTTTGTACGCGGTTATTTCTGTATGTTATCTTTATGCGTCTAATGTCTATCTTTTAACTCTGGTGCGATTAGCTCATGGTGTTGCCAGCGGTATGATAATACCGGTTGTAATGGCGTATGCCGGAAGTTGTGCAAAAAAAGGGCAGGAAGGCGCGACTATGGGAACGCTCAATATGATGCTTTACCTCGGGATGGCGGCTGGACCGTTTTTCGGGGGAGTGGTCAGTGGTATGCTTGGTTTTCGTGCGGTTTTTTACGGCATGGCAATTGTGAGCGTCATCGGTTTTGTCGTTACTCTGTTTTTCCTGCCGGAAATGAAAGCGCAGGGTAGCCGCAGTGAACAACCAACTATGCCGTTTAAAGAAATAATGAAATATAATATTATAAAGATGGTGCTTTTAGTGTCGATCATTATTACTTTGCGTGAAGCGGTCCTCATGTCTTTTCTTCCAACGCTTGCTCAAAATGTGAAGATAGACGCATCACAGGTTGGAATCATTATTTCAGTAGGTATATTGTGTGCGGGAATATTGCAAACACCCTTTGGGAAACTGGCAGATAGATTGAAAGGCGCAGGAAAACTCTACCAAATTATTATTGGATCGATTATCGGGACTCTTGCTTTGGTTGCGTTACCGTTCTTTTCAGATTTCTCCATGTTCCTTGTTTTAGGCTCTGTTATCGGTATTGGGGCCGCTATTTCAACGCCTGCTATTATGAGTATATCGGTTTTAGCCGGGCAGGTTTCAGGTATGGGTATGTGGATGGCAATTTTAAATACTGCCATGAGTATCGGTTTTATTGTTACCCCGCTTGTATCAGGTATTGTAATGGATAGTATGGGGATCAATAGTGTTTTTTATCTGTTTGGGTGCGTGTCCCTGGCAGGAACAGCGATATGTTTTTATTATATGCGCAAACGTCTGAAAGGATATAAAAAATAAGGTGTGCGGTGCTTTGTTGCTCGTCACACCGTGTCGGTGCAAAAGCTTTGTACGTTGATTTAGCTCACACCGCGTCGGTTAGAATGAGCGCTCGGTTGAGTGTGCATTTCCTAAGGCGTGGAAAAGAATGCATATACAAACATTAATTATGGAAGAAAGAAAACACGCAGAACTTTTGATTGGAATCTATTCTCAGTATACCGAGATTATGGCATAAGAAATTGTTTTAGTGAGCAGAATATGAAAGATACAAATAAATATAAGCGGTACCAAGAAGAGCTTGAAAAATGGTATGAATCACTGTGTATACAATGCGGCGTATGCTGCGGTGTGCATGACGGCGATCCATGTATGCATTTGCTTAAAACAGTTAATGGAAAATATATATGTGCGACGTATGCAACGAGACTCGGTCCTCAAAAGACAGTTTCCGGCAAGACGTTTAATTGTGTGCCAATTAAGGAAGTGTTACAGCATAAAGGATATTTATCTGAGTGTGCATACAGAGATGGTTCTATAACAGGCTGCCATCAGATAAAAAAATAATAACAATATGATCGTAACTGCAATCGAGGGGGGATAAAGTGTTTTATGATTTTTTGCTAAAAGGCGGTATTATCATGTGGCCGATACTGCTCTGTTCTATTTTTTCCGTTGCCATTATATTCGAGCGGTTATATTTCTTTTATAAAGCTGCAAGGCAGATTGAGGTTCCCGATTTTATTTGCAAGGTAAAGGAATCTGTGAAGAAAAAGAAATATAAAGGTGCTCTGAACTTGTGTCAACATATGGCCGGACCGTTAGCCGCAATTATCTCAGTTGGTATTGGCGGGGGATATCAGAACTTTGATGAGCGGCAACGTGCAGTTTCACGTGTCGGAAGCGCTGAAGTGCGAAAATTAGAAAAAAATCTTAGCGGGCTTGCACTTATTGCAGATATAACGCCGCTCATGGGACTTTTAGGGACCATTATGGGACTCATAAAAGCATTTATGAAAATTCAAGCGATGCAGGGGCATGTTGATGCCGGACAGCTTGCCGGTGGTATTTGGGAGGCCCTTATTACTACTGCGGCCGGACTGATAGTTGCTATACCCACGTTGGCGGCATACCATTATTTTGAAAAACGGGTAAGTTACTATGCTTCGTTTATGAAAGAAACTGCTTCTGAGCTTCTTGATATGTCAGGTATTGATGCAATAGAAGAAAGTGCTGTTATGGAGAGTGATGACGATGATAGAATTTGACACGCCGCGAAAAGTACGGCCGCGGGTAACGCTTGCGCCTCTCATTGATGTTGTTTTTCAGCTTTTGATATTTTTTATGCTTTCATCATATTTTGTGAGTCAGCCGGGCATTAAAATAACTTTACCGTTTGCATCGAACGCTGATACTCAGGCGTCAGAGATCATTATATATATTACCGAAGACAGCAAGATCTTTTTAGGTGATAGAGAAGTTTCCTATGAAGACCTGTCAGGTGAACTTGATAAAGTAGCCGTGTTAAACTCTCACAAACCTGTTATATTAAAAGCTGATGAGAAAATCGATCTCGGACTGGCGGTAAAAGTAATGGATTGTGTGAAACGCTCTAATATTGAAAATGTTATTATTTCAACAAGGAACCATAATGAAAAATAGCATATTAAAAACAACAATATTCTTTTCGTGTGCTTGTCATGTGGTGTTTTTGGGAATTCCGGGGTATATATTTGTTTCACCGGCACCTCCTGTAATGCCAGAGGTTGTGGTGTTGATTGATACAGAAATACCTGCGCTGTTACCTGAAGTAAAAGAAATGGCGGAAGTGAAAGAACTATTTGAGCAGGAAGAAAAGAGTGTCAAAGAAGTTACTCGTGACCTCCCGGTAGAAACCGAGATGATTGATACGGTTGAGATTTTTGAAGAAGAACCTCTCGAGCCTCTTCTTGAAGCGGTTAAAGAAGAGCTTATTATACACGAGCTAGTCCAAAATGAAAAATCGCTTCCTGATGATCTTATTGAACAGGAAAAAGTTATCTCAGACGAAGTGCATGATGAACTGCTATTTCGATATAAAGATCTTGTGAAACGTAAAATTGAGAAAGCTAGAAGGTATCCTTACTGGGCACGTAAGAAAAAGATTGAAGGGACCGTGTATGTTCAATTCAGTATTAAAAGGGATGGATCGTATAGTGATGTTACTCTGATCAGATCTTCTGGAAAATCTATTTTGGATAGAGAAAGCACCAAAACAATTGAGAGGGTTAAAAGATTTCCTGCTATACCAGAAGGGATCCGGTTTTCATCGATTGTTATAGAAGTTCCTATCGTATTTAATTTGAGTGAAAATGAATAAAGGATGCTGAGACGAGAATGAACATGCGTATAGATAAGATAAAGTTTCTTGATACACTTCTTCACTGGGGTATCCTCCTTTTTTGCGGGGCTATACCTTTTTCAATTGCGGCATCACAGATCGGTATTATTGTTGCGCTCATATCGTGGGGGTTATTATCAATAATTAAGAGAAAGCTTATATGGAAAAAAAATGTTATGACCATACCGATTGTGATATTTTTGTTTACTCAATTTCTTTCCATACTCTTTTCAATTGATGTCGGACGAAGCATCCATGAGTTTCGCAGTTATTGGCATATACTTATATTCTTTTTAGTGGTGAGTTGTTGTGATAAAGAGTTTGTTAAAAAATGCGTAATTGTATTGGTTGTGAGCACGGTGGTGGCTTCTTGTATCGGTTGCGGGCAATATATATACACCCGTTTTCTTGCGCCTGCTTTGTTAGGTCAAAAACGCATATCAGGGACAATGAGCATGTACATGACCTATTCAGGAATATTGATGATGGTGGGGATTGTTGCTCTTACCCTGTTTTTATACGGGGAGAAAATAGCTAAAAAAAGACTACTTTTCTGCGCTGGGAGCGGCATTATAGTCTTTGCACTCATACTGTCTCTTACGCGAAGTGCATGGCTAGGGTTTGTTTGTGGAGTAATCGTTATTGGAGTTATGAAAGACAGGTTGCTTCTCCTATTGCTGGTTGGGAGTCTTGTTGCGGCCTTTATTTTCGCTCCGCAAGATGTGCGCGAACGGGCAAAAGGCGTTTTTAAGGGTAAAAGCACGGTTATTGAAGAAGGTAAGGCAGTTAATCAAGGTGATGAAAGAATGGTTTTGTGGAAAAGCGGACTGCAAGTTATGTATCACTATCCGATTACCGGAGTTGGTCTGCTCAATTTTAGAAAAGCATATCCGCAGTTTCTTTCGTATACGCCGAAGAAAAATTTTAATCATGCGCATAACAACTTTATACATCTTGGCGCTGAGACAGGGTTTGTCGGCCTTCTCGCATTTATTATGCTTATAGGCGTGTATCTTTGGTATATAATGAGGAAAGTGTACCGGTTATCGATAACTGAAAAGTCCTACGGAGCAGGTGTAGCGATCGGTGTTATGGGGGCGTTTGTTGCGTTCATTATTGCAGGATTATTTGAGTATAATTTTGGTGACTCTGAGGTAGCGATGTTATTATGGTTTTTAATGGCCGCACCATTTGTTTTCTTGGGGAGTGAAACGAACAACAAGGAGGCTGCATGATAGAGAATATTCACTGGCTTGGGCATGCATCATTTAAAATTACCGGTGAAAAAATTATATATATTGACCCGTATAAAATAAATGATGGTGCCCAAAAAGCAGATATTATTCTTATTACGCATGATCATTATGATCATTTCTCTGCTCCAGATATGGGCAAAATACTGCAAGTTAACACCGTTGTAATTGGACCCGGTGATGTGGTCAGAAAGAACACGACACACGATGCGCGTAAAATGGATGCGGACGATACATTGAAGGTCGGGGATATTATTATTCAAGCGGTGCCGGCATATAATATAGCGAAAAATTTCCATCCAAAAGGTCATTCCTGGAACGGGTATGTAATAACGGTAGGCGGTGTGCGTATATATCATGCAGGCGACACTGATTTTATCCCTGAAATGAAGGTAATTAAAGCTGATATTGCGCTTTTACCTATTGGCGGGACATATACCATGACGGCAAGAGAAGCAGCGCAAGCGGCAAATACGTTAAAACCAAAAATTGCTATACCAATGCATTATGATACGATTATAGGAACACAAAGTGATGCCAAACGGTTTAAAGAATTGTGTGAGTGTGAAGTAGTCATTTTAAAAAAAGAAGAGGGATAATAGGGAGATATATGAGAAAAAAAAGAATAGGTATTATTGGTGCGAATCAATGTTCGCATGAAATAGGAAAAATTGCCTACGAAGTAGGAAGGCATATCGCAAAGAAAAATGCGATTCTTGTGTGCGGTGGTTTAGGCGGTGTAATGGAAGAGGCATGTAAAGGTGCTAAAAAGGAAAATGGCATGACTATCGGCATTCTTCCGGGCGGTAATCCTGATACTGCAAATCCATACGTTGATGTCCCCATTGTAACGAGTTTAAATTATGCACGGAATATCCTCGTTGTTCGAACAAGCGAGGTTCTTATCGCTGTTGGCGGCAGGTACGGAACGTTAACTGAGATTGCATTTGCACTAAATGTGGGGCATCCCGTAGTAGGCATTAAGACATGGGATCTAAACAAAATAGACCACAATAAAGGAATTGTAATTGAAACTAATCCGGAAGCCGCTGTAGCAAAAGCTTTGTCGCTTATCAAAAAATAGTGGCGGTTAAAAATAAATAATATTGATATAATGTATTTGTATAAGACAGAGAAACACTACCTCATACAACATTCATAATGGGATAAACTTGTTATGAAATCATTTCGTTTAAAGAAAACAGAGAGCAGTACATGAAAAACAAAGAGATTGCCATGCTCTTCAATAAAATTGCTGACATTCTCGAGTTTAAAGGCGATGTTTCATTTCGGATAAATTCTTATCGTAAAGCTGCGCATATTATTGAAGATATGGCTGAAGATATTGAAGCGTATGATGAAAGCGGGACTCTGAAGGAGATTGAGGGGATAGGTGAGAGCCTAGCAAAAAAGATCGACGAATATATTAAAACGGGCAGGATTGCGAAGTATGAAGAAATGAAAACTGGTGTTAGTGAAGAGCTGATCGATCTTATGAAAATCTCAGGTATCGGCCAAAAAACACTTGCTCTTATACATAAAAAGTACGGGGTAAAGAATATTGATGAATTAGAAAAAGTTGTAACGGACGGCAAAGTAAGAGATCTTTTTGGGATGGGAGATAAAAAAGCAGAAAATATTTTGAGGGGCATTAAGCTTTATCGCGCGTCACACGGAAGAATATCTTTAGGTATTGCGTTTCCCGTTATGAGGATGATAATAGATGAATTAAAGAAAAACCGCAAAGTAAAAAAGATTGATATTGCAGGAAGTCTCAGAAGAATGCAAGAAACAATAGGGGATATAGATATTCTCGTTTGCGGTAAAGAGGGCAAAGATATAGTTAATCACTTTACAACATTGCCGTGCGTGAAAGAAGTATTGTCATCAGGGTCAACGCGTGGATCTGTTGTTGTGGAAGATGGAATACAAGTAGATGTGCGTGTGGTAAGGGAAGACTCTTACGGGGCAGCTTTGCAGTATTTTACCGGTTCAAAAGAGCATAGTGTTAAACTGAGGGGGATTGCGAAAGCCCACGGGTATAAAATAAATGAATACGGTATATATAAAGGCGATAAAAAAGTAGGGGGAGCTCACGAGAGTGATATATATAGTGCGTTAGGACTGGCATATATCCCACCGGTATTACGCGAAAACAGGGGGGAAATTGAAGCGGCATCCCGAAACATGCTGCCCTCATTGGTTCAGTCTAAAAATGTACGCGGTGACCTGCATGTTCACTCCAATTGGAGCGATGGGGAATCTTCTGTCGAAGATGTTGTTCGAGCTTCTATTGAACTGGGTTATGAATATGTTGCGATATGCGATCACTCACAATCGCTAAAAGTGGCCCATGGGTTATCGCCTGAAACGGTTTTTAGGAAATTAGATGAAATTAAAAGAGTACGAAAGAAATACAAGGACTTTGCAATTCTTTTTGGCACAGAAGTAGATATAAAAAGTGATGGGTCTATTGATTATTCCGATACTGTGTTAAAAGAATTTGATGTGGTTATTGGCGCGGTGCACACGGGATTTAAGGATAGTGAAGAGAAGTTAACTTCTCGTATATTGTCTGCAATTAATAATAAATATGTTAATATTATTGCTCACCCTACAGGAAGACGTATTGGGTTAAGAGAACCATATCCTGTTGATCTCGATGCCATTTTCAAAGCAGCATCCCAGAGTGGTACGTTTCTTGAGATAAATTCATTTTATGACAGGCTTGATTTATGTGACACGGCGGTAAAACGGGCAAAGGAATACGGTGTTAAATTTGCGCTCTCAACGGATTGTCATCATGTGGACCAGTTATGGATGATGTCCTTAGGGGTGAGTGTTGCTCAACGTGGCTGGCTGACAAAGAATGATGTTGTAAACTGCTGGCCGCTACCAAAATTGCTTTCCCATTTTTCTTCAAAAAACAAAAAATAACTCTTTTTTCCCATAGTGCAGGGTATATTTTTACTATTGCTAATATTTACCGTTTTGCTATACTTCAAACTGCTGTTATTGTCCTTTATGAGGGGCGGCGGCATAAATAATCTTAAAGGAGTGTTATCGTAATGAAAAAGAATGAATTAGAAAAAAAGACAGTATCTCAACTGAGAAAAATCGCTGAAAAAAATAAAGTTAAAGGGTGGAGCAATCTGAATAAGTCTCAGATTGTTAATGCTTTAACTAAGAAAAAAACAGTGACTGCATCTAAGGCGGTAAAAAAAGCAAAACCCGCATTGGCTAAGAAAAAACCGGCGCAAAGCCCTAAAGCCGTAAAAAAGGCTAAGCCCGTGTTACTCAAGAAAAAAACAGTGACTGCATCTAAGGCGGTAAAAAAAGCAAAACCTGCATTAGCTAAGAAAAAACCGGTACAGAGACCCAAAATAGTTAAAAAAGTAAAGCCTGCTTTAGCAAAAAGAAAATCAAATATTAAGATGCCCGTGAGTCGTGCATCTGCTTCAGGAACACCCATACATACTCATGAGGAGGAACAAAAGATCGGACAGAGTAAGTATTATGTTGGTCCGAGCACTCATCACGGGAATCGTGAATCAGATTTTGTTTTTCCTGAGAGTTACGGACAAGATAAAATTGTGCTCATGGTGAGGGATCCAAATTGGATGCATGTATACTGGGAAATTACCGAGCAAAAGATATCAAGCCTAAAATCGTCTCACGGAGACAATGCTATTGATTCTTCACGATATGTTCTTAGAGTGCTTGATATTAATAAAACAACGCCTGATGCACCAAATTCATTTTTTGACGTTGAGGTTTCTCGGGGAGCAGATAGCTGGTATATCAATGTCCCTAATCAAAATTGTTCATATTGTATAGATTTAGGTTTTCTTACATCTGAAGGGGAGTTTGTTTTGCTTGTCAGATCAAATGCTGTAAAAACGCCTAGAGTTGGTGTTTCTGAGGTGCTTGATGATCAGTGGATGTCTTTTGCGGATGCGGATTACGACAAGATTTATGCTCTTTCCGGTGGTTTGAGCATTGGTATGAGTTCTGGTGATTTAGGTAAAGCTATGCAGGAAAAATTGGAGTCTATAGCATCTTCCGATATGATCTCTTCTGGTGCGGTAAGCAGTTTTTCTAAAAAAGAAGAGAAAAAAAGAGGATTTTTCCTTGTTGTTGATACTGAACTCATTGTATATGGGGTAACGGTCCCTGACGCTGAGCTTACTATTCAAGGTGTTCCTAAGAAACTCAATCCTGATGGAACTTTTAGCGCACGATTTTCTCTTCCTGATGGTAATCAAGTTATTCCCGTCAAAGCAATCTCTTCGGATAAGATTGATGAAATAACTATTACCCCTATTGTTAAGAAAGATACAGAGTACAAGGATAATAAAAACGGTCATAAAGATTGATGGTCTCACGGTCTAAACATATCTCATTGATGTGGGGTGTGGTAGGCGACTGAGTTTTTTTGAGTTGGAGAGTTTAATGGAAAAAGGTAAAGAAAAAGGTTATTTTTCGCTTGTTTTGCATGCGCATTTGCCGTATGTACGTCATCCTGAGCATGAACATTTTCTCGAGGAAGATTGGTTTTATGAAGCGATAACTGAAACATATATTCCTCTTATTAATGTTTTTGATGGATTAGTGAATGATAATATTGATTTTAGAGTAACCATGTCTTTATCGCCGAGTTTGATATCAATGTTTACTGATCCCTTACTGCAAAATAGGTATCTGAGACATATATCACGCCTCATAGAACTTGCTGAAAAGGAAGTCGAAAGAACCAAGTGGCAGCCTAAATATAATACGCTTGCCCTTATGTATAAAAATAATTTTCTGAATGCACGTTATATCTTCGAAGAAAAGTATAGGAAGAATCTCGTGAGCGCATTTAAGAAGTTTCAGGATATGGGCAAACTCGAGATTATTACGTGCGGGGCAACTCATGGATTTTTGCCGCTTAATGATATGTATCCGCAAGCAGTGAGAGCGCAAGTGCAGGTTGCCGTGAATCACTACGAAAAACATTTTGACAGAAAACCAAGGGGTATATGGCTCCCCGAATGCGGGTATTACCCTGGACATGATACATATTTAAAGGAAGCAGGCATTAAATTCTTTTTTACGGATGCCCATGGCCTATTGTTTGGGTCTCCTCGACCGCGCTACGGTGTGTTTGCGCCTTGTTACTGTCCGACAGGAGTAGCTGCGTTTGCACGTGATTTGGAGTCAAGCAAACAGGTATGGAGCGCAGAAGAAGGCTATCCGGGAGATTATGAATACAGAGATTTTTATCGCGATGTCGGATATGATCTCGAACATGATTATGTAAAACCGTATATTAACTCAGACGGGAAGAGAAAAAATATCGGCATAAAATATTATAAGATTACCGGTCGAACAGATAAAAAGGAACCGTATAATCCATATCGCGCAATGGAAAAGGCAGCAAGTCATGCGGGGGACTTTTTATTTAATCGTGAGAAACAAGTTGAGTTTCTTAATGGGTTTCTTAAGAAGAAACCGCTTATAGTGTCTCCTTACGATGCTGAGCTCTTTGGCCATTGGTGGTATGAAGGCCCGCAATGGATTAACTTCTTGCTGAGAAAGATGGCATGTGATCAAAACACAATTCGTATGGTAACGCCTTACGAGTATTTGGAAGAAAACCCTGAAAACCAGGTTCTTACTCCTTCGATGTCGAGCTGGGGGCATAAAGGATATAATGAAGTATGGCTTGAAGGGTCGAATGACTGGATATACCGGCATCTCCATCAGGCAATTGAGCGCATGTCTGAGATGGCTCGTTCTCGTCCCGATGCGTTCGGGATTGAAAAACGCGCGCTTAATCAGGCTTCACGAGAGCTTCTTCTCGCACAATCAAGTGACTGGGCATTTATTATGAAGACAGGCACTATGGTCGAATATGCGGTAAAAAGAACTCGAGACCACATTGCACGCTTTACTAAGCTCTATGAGAGCATTAAAGGAAACAATATTGATGAGGCTTGGCTGAACGATATTGAATCGAAAGACAATATTTTTCCTGATATCGATTATAGAGTATATACTTAAAAACAAATCCTAAAATCTAAACACGAAATCCTAAACAAATTCAAATATTCAAAATTATAATACCCTTTATTTAGATAATCTTCCTCGGCCAGAAAGGCGTATGAAGCTATGAAAGTTGCTTTAGTTCATGATTGGCTTAATGGAATGCGCGGGGGAGAAAAAGTTCTTGAGATACTCTGCGATATCTTTCCGGACGCGCCGATTTATACCCTTTTTTGTGATAAGGATAAGCTGTCACAAAAATTGCGTGAGCGGAAAATACACACATCAATTCTACAGAAATATCCTCTTGTAAAACGATATTATCGGTACTATTTACCGCTCTATCCCTATGCTGTTAAGCATATAGATGTTTCCGAATATGACCTTATCGTTTCTGTAAGTCATTGTATTGCAAAAGCGGTAAAGAAGAGAAGTGACGCGCTTCATATATGTTATTGCAACACTCCCATGCGGTACGTGTGGGGGTTCGCGGATCAATATTTTGGAACAGGCATAAAAAGAAAGATAATTAACTCTACGCTTAATAAACTGCAAAAATGGGATTATGCTACCTCAGGTAATGTCGATTTCTATATAGCTAATTCATATAACATAAAAAAACGTATTTACCGTTGTTATCAAAGAGAGGCTGATAAAGTTATTTATCCTCCTTGTGATACTGATTATTTTTCGCCGTCTGACGATTCAGCAGATTATTACTTATTGGTGTCGGCGCTTGTTCCCTATAAAAAAATAGATATTGCAGTGGAAGCATTTAATGTTCTTGGATATCCTTTGAAGATAATCGGAACAGGACCTGAAGAGCAGAAACTGCATAAAAAGGCTAAGTCAAATATTACGTTCCTTGGCTGGCAAAGCGATGAAGAGGTAAGAGATCATTATAGGAAATGTAAGGCTTTTATTTTTCCCGGAGAAGAAGATTTTGGCATTGTGCCGCTTGAAGCACAGGCATGTGGACGTCCGGTTATTGCCTATGGACAAGGCGGGGTCACAGAAACTGTTATTCCTCATGAAAAAGGTTATGTTCCCCGAGATATGTCGATTAAGGGTGAGTCAACAGGAATATTATTTGAAAACCAAACGGTGAAATCATTGATTGATGCAGTCGAGCTATTTAAACAGGTATCTAATGATTTTAATAAAGAGAACATGAGAAAACATGCTCTTTCTTTTAGCCGGCAAAGATGTATGGATGAACTGCGTTCATATATTGACGATAAAATATCATAAGCAGGATGTCGATGGATGAAATTAATATAACGATAATTGGCGCAGGTGTTATTGGGTTATCGATAGCGGCCTCTTTCAAAAATACTTCTCATTCAATATATGTTTTGGAACGACACGATTCATTTGGGCAGGAAACTAGTAGTAGAAATAGCGAAGTTATCCATGCCGGTATATATTATCCCCAAGACTCTTTCAAAGCAAAGAGCTGTGTTCAAGGCAACAGAATGCTGTATGAATTATGTCAGAAGTATTCTGTTCAATGCGTTAAAACCGGAAAAATCATTATTGCCTGTACTGATGAAGAGCGTGAAGTGTTGCATGCCCTCTATAAAAAAGGTATGAATAACGGTGTCAGCCTTTCGTTTCTAGATAAGAAGGATATTCAGAAGCTGGAGCCTCACATAACCACAGCTTGTGCAGGAATATATTCGCCGTCTACAGGAGTTATCGATTCACACGGTTTGATGAAACACTACGAGTATAGAGCGCAAGAAAATGGGGTTGAGTTAACCTATGGTGTTCGGGTGACGAACATTGATACATGCAATGACGGATATGAGATTTCCGTAGTTGATTCAGATAGTAAAAGAATGCAGTTTAAATCACGTATTGTGATAAACTGCGCAGGACTTGAATCTGATGTGGTTTCACAGATGGCAGGTATTGATAGTGATACCTATGGGTATCGCCTGCATATGTGTAAGGGCTCATACTTTAAAGTCGGAAACAAGAAATCTTCATATGTAACACACCTGGTATATCCTCCTCCCGATCATGCTCATGGAGTTTTAGGGATACATGCGTCATTAGATTGTGCCGGTGCACTAAAGCTGGGCCCTGATGCCCAATATGTTGATAAGGAAACTATGGATTATCACGTTGATATTAATAAAAGAAAACAATTTTATGATTCTGCTAAAATATATTTTCCTTTTATTGAAGAGGAAGATCTTTATCCTGATATGGCCGGTATAAGGCCAAAATTACATGGACCCGAAGAATCATATCGTGATTTTGTTGTCAGTCATGAGGCCGATAAGGGGTTCCCCGGTTTTATCAATCTTATCGGGATAGAATCTCCGGGACTCACTGCAGCGCCCTATATTGGACAGTATGTTGCCAATATGGCTAATGACATTATGTAACAAAGAGAAATCTTTAGGAATATGAAAAAAATAAAAAAAGAATATAAAGCAGTAATATTTGATATGGATGGCGTGATCGTCGATTCTATGCCGTATCATTTTCTTGCGTGGTATGAAGCTCTTCGCCCAATAGGTGTTCGCATAAGCAGTTTTGATGTGTATATGAGAGAGGGTGAGAGGTGGCAGAAAACCGTGCTTGAATTACTGGAACGAGAGCATATAAAGATCACAGACAAACTGACAAAAAAAATACATCGGGATCGGGAACAGATATTTAAAAGAATTTATAAACGGTTTATTTTTCAAGGGTCATTTGAATTATTAGAATGTCTAAATAAAAAGGAATATTCACTGGGTCTGGTTACCGGAACACCGACAAAAGAGGTTAAGAAGATACTTCCAAAGAAAATAAGAGATATATTTAAGTGTATTGTTGCAGGGGATAGCGTCGTGAACGGAAAACCGCATCCTGAACCGTATCTGCGAGCTGCTGAGATATTAGGTGTTACGCCATCAGAATGTATAGTGATCGAAAATGCACCGCTAGGAATACGGTCTGCGCAACAAGCGGGGATGGTATGTGTTGCAGTTACAACAAGTCTTCCGCGTGAGTATGTTAAAAATGCTGATCATATTGTAGACAGCAATTCCGCAACAAAGTATTTTAGCTCACCATAAGTCATTCTATTTACGATATTTTAGTGGTAAACGCCTTGTATGAGCAAATTCGCATTGGATTCGAAGTATTATGTTGACATAAAAACTGAT
>Ga0208648_1000984_pt1 | contig 25515 bp, 30 predicted proteins | sample AntAceMetag02UKL_FD_184772 | JGI IMG/M metagenome (GOLD analysis project Ga0208648, IMG submission 184772) | Saline lake microbial communities from Ace Lake, Antarctica - Antarctic Ace Lake Metagenome 02UKL (SPAdes) (version 2) | ecosystem: Environmental > Aquatic > Non-marine Saline and...
TATTATTGTTCCAATGTTTATCAAAGAAGGAGATATTGTTCGCATAAATACAGAAAAAGAAGAATATGTAGAAAGGGTTTCAAATTAGATTATATAATAAAACCACCTCTAGAAGAGGTGGTTTTATTATATCTAAAGATATTTTTAAAATAATTATTTGGCAGTAAATGGTAAAAAACCTAAAAACCTAGCTCTTTTAATAGCTTGAGAAAGCTGTCTCTGGTGCTTAGCACATAAACCTGTTTTCTTACGAGCTAAAATTCTCCCATGAGGGTTAATAAATTTCTTAAGAGCATCGACATCTTTATAATCGATTTGCTCTATATTATTTTGTGAAAAAAAGCATTGTTTCGTGTTTGTATTCATATTTTTATCTCTTATAATCTATTAACTAAAACGGAATATCATCTGGATTTATTTCCTCAGTTGGATATTCAATCTCATCAGATTTACTCTCGCTTACTGGTTTATTTATTTGATTTTCCCCTCTTACTGCATCTTTGGGTTTTGATCCAAATTGAAACTTTTCAAGAATTATCTTAGTTGAATAATGCTTTTGACCTTCCTTTTCATACACATCAGTCTTTAATCTACCTTCAACATACATTTCCTGACCTTTTACAACCCATTTAGCAATAACTTCTGCTACTTTTCCAAAGGCTGTAATATTGTGAAATTCAGTTTGCTCAACCTCTTTTCCTTCTTTGTCTTTATATTTATAACCTGTTGCAACACTAAACGAACACACTTGTGAACCATTTGGCAAAGCCTTTAATTCAGGTTGCCTTGTAGTTCTACCAACTATAATTACTTTATTTACATTCATGTATTCATTTTAACTCAAAACCAAAAATCTGTAAAGACAAAAGAAAAAATGTTCCCCCACATTTCAACTTTATAGACTTTCAACTTTCTTGTTATTTAATAACTAATTTATCAATGGTTTCATCTATACCTTTAACATCTGGTTTTTCTAACTTCTCATCCTCCTCAACGGCTTTAACTTCTGGAATATCTTCAGCTTTAACAACTTTAGCTGGTTTAATAGGTTCTTTAGCTTTACCCTCTTGAGCTTTAGTGAAAACTTTCTTCTGATTAGAAACAAGCATATCATTCTCAACAGTTTTTACTAAAATATATCTTAATATATTTTCATACTTTTCTAAATCTTTTTTCAAAGGAACCAATTTATCTGAATCTGATTTAAACTTAATCCAAACAAAGTAAGCTTCTCTAAACAAATACTTTTCGCCATCAATATGCTTTTCCATAGGATAAGCTAATTCCTTCATATTAGGACCATCACCGGAAAGAAAAACACAATCTAACTTCTCTAAAGAATTTTTTATATTAGAAACCTCTGTTAAAACGTCTTTATCAGAAATAACTGGCACGAAAAGACAGCCAATTTCGTAAATATTACCCGTTTTTTCATTTTTTTCATCTGTTTTCATCCCGTTAGAGATAGCCTGTTTTTAACAACACTATCTTAAATTATCTTAGTATTAGTAATCGAAACCCCATCTCTAACGGGATTCATAAACAGTAGACTATCACAAATTAGCCAACAGAGCAATAGTTTTCAATCATTATTAAGAATAACACCCTCGAGTTTATGATAAAGAAAAAGCTTTGATAGCGTTTTGAACTAAATTTTCCTTAATTTGAATATAATCACCTCCTCTTATTTCTGCTATCCTTTTAACAACCTCTTTAACATAGAGAGATGAATTTCTCTGCCTCCGATATGGTACAGGAGCAACAAAAGGAGCATCTGTTTCAGACATAATTTTTTTAATAGGGACAAACTTAACAACATCGTCATAATCTGAAGTAAAAGTAAGAACTCCACCAAAAGATAGCGAAAAATCTAAACTTAAATATTGTTTAGCTGTTTCAACATCACCAGAAAAAAAATGAATATTCCCTTGCAAACTATCACCAAATTCCTTCTTTTTCGATACTAAAATATCTAAAACCTCTTTATGAGCATTACGGCAATGAATCATTAAAGGCTTGTTAAATTGAGCAGCAAAATCAATCTGTTTACTAAAATTATCAATTTGTTTCTTAGATTCAGAAGTAAAATCACCCTCCAACCTAAAAAAGTCAAGTCCGCACTCCCCTATAGAAACAACTTTAGGATTTTTAACCAATTCTAAAAAATCTGAACCAACAAAATTTTCCTTAGTATCTGTCGGATGAAAACCAATTGTAGCAAAAATATTTTCGTATTTATTAGCCAAGGCAACTGTTTCAAAAGAAGATTGCTTATCCACTCCAACAGTAATTACACAAATCTTTTCTACTTGAAGTTTTTTTATTAAATCTTCCCGATCCTCATCAAAATCCTTCATCCCTAGATGAGCATGGATGTCTATATATTCATACATATTATTTTATTTATACAAATTAATGTGAGTATTTACAACAACAAAAATAACGGTATCGTTAACCTCTTTATACCAAGCTCTCCAATCACCAGTTACATCTATACTACGATAAACTTTATATTTACCTTTTAACCTGTGATTGTTAAGACAAACATCAAATGGATTTTTTCCAAAAATCTCTAACTTTTCATCAAACTTTTTCCTAATTTTTATATCTAATTTAGGATAACTCTTTAAAAATTTTTTATGAAAATCTATATTCATTAAACTTGTGAATGAAGAAACTTAACAGCATCTTTGGCATTACCAAAAGGCCCCACAAGATTCTTTCCTTCTTTTATGTCTTTATCAATTTCAGCTAACAACTTGTGGGTTTCTTTGTTGGGAATAGGGTGAGCCACAAATTCAATTCTTCTTTCGTCAACTAATCGCCTTAGGTAAGAATTAACTATAACACTAAGAGATAAACCTAAGTCATGAGCCACTTCTCTAGCCGAATCTTTAAGATCTTTGTTAATTTTTACATTTAAAACTGTTTTTTCCATTAACTAAAGTATATACAACAGTTATATTTTGTCAATTCTATTTTCTTAAAAATAATGGATTTTCTGGAGATTTGTTCTCTTTAACACAATCAATTATTTTTTTAGAAGTATCAGGTAAGAGAGGTTCTAGAGATACAGCAATTCCCATTAAATGATGAAGTGCTTCCTTTAAATCTCTAACTGCTCCTTCTTTATCAACTTTTATTTTTTTAAAAGGTTCAGTCTTCTGAATAAACCCATCAAGATATTGTATTTTCTCCCAAATATCTTCCATGGCTTTATTAGGATTAAAGTTATCTAAATTTGAATTTTGACAAAATTCAAGAGAAAGAGTTCCCTCGTCAGCTTTTATCTCATACGTCTCAGTCATTTTCATTATCCGACTAACTAGATTACCTAAACCATTTGCTAAGTTACCGTTATATATTTCTTTAAACTTATCCAAAGTAACATCAGAATCATCATACATAGAAGCATGACTAAGAACATAATATCTCAAAGCATCTGTTCCATACTCATCAATAATATCCAAAGGATTAATTACGTTTCCTAAACTCTTACTCATTTTTTGTCCATCTGAATTAATAAAACCAAAAATATGAATTTGTTTAGAAGGTTTCAAACCTGCAGACATTAACATAGCTTGCCACATAGCAGATTGTTGACGAAGATTATCTTTACCAGCTACCTGAAAGACAGGCCACCATTTATTAAATTCTTCCTCTTCAGGCCAACCAATTACAGATATATAATTAACCAAAGCATCAAACCAAACATACATCACATGTTGTTCATCACCAGGAACTGGAACTCCCCAAGGCATTTTATCCTTTAATCTAGAAATACTAAAATCTTTTAATCCCCTTCCTACAAATTTACTAATTTCATTCAAACGAAAATCAGGAATAACAAAATCAGGATTATTTTTATATAACTCTAAAAGTGGACCTTGATACTTTGAAAACTTAAAAAAATAATTTTCTTCTTCTATCTCTTCTATTTGTTTTCCGGGATGCAGAGGACACTCTCCGTTTATTAATTCTGAATCAGTTTTTTCTAACTCACAACCAACACAATATTTAGTCTTATAGGCTTTCTTATAAATATCCCCGTTCTCCTCACATTTTTTCCAAAAAGCCTGAGCTGATTGTTTATGCAATTTGTCAGTAGTGCGAGTAAAACTCGTATAACTAATGTTCATTTTGTCTACCTGACTTTTAACTCTCTCAAACATTTTATCAACAAACACCTGAGGTTCTTCACCTAACTCTCTAGCTGTATTAAATATTTTTTGCCCATGCTCATCTACTCCAGTATTAAAAAAAACATCATAACCCATTTTCCTCTTATAACGAGCTAAAACATCAGCACGAATAAACTCAGCCGCATGTCCAATATGCAGATCAGCGTTAACATAGGCTAAGGTTGTAGTAATATAAAATTTATTATTATTCATTTTTTTCTGTAACCATTGTTTTTTTCTTGTCTTTCTCAATATCATTTACAAACTCCATTAAAGCAGCAGCTACAGGCACAGCAATAATTATTCCTAGAAAACCAGCTAATTGAGCCCCTATCAACAAAGCAATAATCACCATCAATGGAGGAACTCCAACAACCTTCTTAACCACCAAAGGATAAATCAAATGATTTTCAAATTGTTGGATGATGACGTAAAGTCCAAGCACCATCAAACCTAAAGTCGTCCCTCCATCAAGAAAACCTATCAAGATAGCCGGAATAGCTGCTAAAATAGGTCCAAACAAAGGAATTAACTCAGTCACAGCAGCCAGAATTGCCAACAACAATGCATATTTAACTCCTAAAATCATTAAGCCCAAATATACCAGAATACCAATAAATAGAGCCAACAAAATCTGCCCTTGCATCCACCTACCAATCTTGAGTTGAGATCTCTTCCAAAGGTCAATGATATATTTCTCATGCTCTATAGGAGTAACAATCTTTAAAAAATTAGCAATCCCGTATTCTTGAACAGCAAAGTAAAAAGAAAAAACAATAATTAGAATAAAACTAAGCAGACCACCAAAAATAGAACTGGCCATCTGCCAAAAACCACTAAAAGTATTATCAACAACCGACTTTAATCCATTAATAATTTCACTAAAAGAAAAACTCGAAGATAAGTTTTTAACAGTTGACTCCGATAAAAAACCACTATTATTTATAGATGGCCAAAAGTCAATAGAATCCATATATTGAGGAACTGTTTCCGACAAATTAGATGCCTCTTCTAAAATCAACGGGACAAAAGTCATAAAAAGACCCACGAACAAACCAATCGCACCTAAATATACAAAGATAACTGCCAAAACTCTCGGTATTTTCATGCGCATAAACCACTTAGCCACTGGTTCAACCGAAGAAGCAATAACTATTGCTGTTAAAATAATAAGAACAAGATCACGAAAGAAAAACAGGAAAACTACTAAAAGTAAAAACAAGATAGTTCTAATTATAGTTCCTGAACTAATATTGATTAAAATATTTTTTGTCATATTTTAAATAATATCATTAATACTAAAGAAAACAACAACAAAATAAAGAAGTCGCCTCACCGGAGACCATCTGAAGAGAAAATAAATTAAAACTTTAAGATTCTGGTTAAAGGTTTTTTATCTTTAATTGGCCCAATGACAGCTAAATTTAATTTTTCATCCTTGAAAATTTTATTGGCTACTCTCTTAATATCACTTGGAGTAATTTCTCTTATTTTCTTAATCTTCTTACTAGTCTCCTCGACAGGTTTTTTCAACACTTCTTGGATTCCGTAATACTCAGCAAAAGAATCCGATGACTCTAATCCCAGAACCAAACCACTAATCATCTTCTCTTTAACTTTCTTTAACTCTTTATCAGAAACTAATTCATTCTTCAACCTGTTAAACTCATTTATGATAACTCTAACAACCTCATTCACTCTCTTATTATCAACTCCAGCTGACACACCTAAATATCCATGATCAGAATAAGAATCATTTCCAACTCTTACATAATAACAAACACCCATTTCATCTCTTAACTTTTTAAACAACCTTGAGCTCATTCCAGCTCCTAAAACCCCACCCAGAACCGACGTAACTAAATTATCTTTTTTAGAAAAATCAAAAGCCCTTACACCTAAAATCAGGTGACTTTGGTCGGATGGCTTATATTCAATAGCTACCTGTGGTTTTTTTTGTATCTCTTTTACTTTTTCCTTACCTACTTTCTTACAAACCGAGATTTCATTAAATTTATCTTCAATTTCTTCCATTACTTTCTTTTCTTCAATATTCCCAGCCACAACAACAGTGGTTGCGGAAGCTACGTAATGTTTTTTTCTGTATTCTAAAAAATCATTTCGATTAACCTTCTGAATAAAATTTTTATCTCCCAAAACAGTCCTTCCAACAGGAGAATCCCCATAAAGAAGTTCCATAAAAAGATCGGAGACTTTTCTCATAGGAAGATCCTTATACATATTTATTTCTTCTATGATCACACCTTTTTCTTTATTTATATTACTTTCATCAAAGATTGGGTTTAAATACATATCAGAAATAATATCAATCATTTTATAGACATTTTTAGAATGAGCTTTAGCATAGTAACCAGTGAATTCATGGGAAGTAAAAGCATTTGATTCCGCACCTAGAGTATCTAGTTCAAGAGAAATGTCACCAGATTGAGGTCTCTTCTTTGTACCCTTAAAACACATGTGCTCTAAAAAATGAGAAATACCATTGTTCTCCTTACCCTCATATTTAGAACCAGCTTCCACCAAAACCAAAACAGTAGCTGTTTTATTATCCACCATGGGTACTGTAATAATCCTCAAACCATTTTTCAAAACTTTCTTTTTAAATTTCATTTCTCTTAATTTAATTAATTTTTATTCAACAAGTGTAATACATATTTACTTAAAAACCAAATCCAAAAACAATCTTACGAAACCATTAACGTAAAGAATATTAAAAATATAAACTCTTGGAGCAAAATTGAATCAAGTATAAAATTTGAGGATTAAAATTTTTAACAAAAAAAATATTGTTCTTGGACATAGTCCAAGAACAAATTCCACTGTTTGACGACTCACCAGAAGGAGTTTGGAATTTTTAAATAATTTTTTTGTGATGCCTTTGGCAAAAAATTTTTCATTGCTCAAATTTTACATTTGATTCAATTTTACCTTAAGTACAACTAATACTTTATTTTAATTTCTCAGTCAAATAATTCTCTAAATCTTCTATTTTTATTCTTTCTTGCTTCATTGTGTCCCGATCTCTCACAGTAACAGCCTGATCTTCCAATGATTCAAAATCAAAAGTCACACAATAGGGTGTTCCAATTTCATCTTGACGACGATATCTTTTTCCAATTGACTGAGTCTCATCATAGTGACAGATAAACTTATTTTTCATTTGGTTAAATAATTCCTTAGTCGGTCCAGCCAACTCTTCTTTTTTAGATAAAGGTAAGAAAGCAACTTTAATTGGTGCTAATTTTTTAGGGAATTTCATTACTACTCGTGTTTCCTCTCCTACAATTTCTTCTGTATATGCAGCCACCAAGGCCACTAACAAAGACCTTTCTACTCCAAAAGTTGGTTCTAAAATATGTGGAATAAATCTTTCTCCTGTTTCTTGATCAAAATATTCTAATTTTTCATTACCAAATTCTGTGTGTTGAGTTAAATCAAAATCACCACGATGAGCTAAACCGAATAGCTCCTTAAAACCAAAAGGAAAATTGTATTCTATATCTATAGTTTTCTTAGAGTAATGTGAAAGTTTTTCTTTGGGGTGTTCAAGTCGGCGCAAGTCTTCCTGCTTAGCTCCCAATTCAATAGCAAACATCTCTTGCTGTTCTAACCAATCATCAAATAAAGGTTCCCAGTTAGTATCCGGACGAATAAAATACTCAATTTCCATTTGTTCAAACTCTCTTAATCTAAAAATAAAATTACCTGCAACAATTTCGTTCCTAAAAGCCTTTCCTATCTGAGCAATCCCAAAGGGTAACTTCTGTCGAGAAGAATCTAAAACATTTTTGAACTCAATAAAAATCGCTCCTGCTGTTTCTGGACGTAGAAAAACTTCTCCTTCAACACCATTCATCTGAGTCTTGAACATCATATTAAAATCTCTAACATCAGTCCAATTAGTTTTACCACAATTGGGACATTTGATTCCAGATTCTTTGATAACTTTAGTCATCTCATCATTCTTCCCTTCCAAGTCCTGCCCCGTAGCATCTTCCACTAAATGATCCGCTCTAAATCTTTTTTTACACTCCTTGCAATCAACCATGGCGTCTCCAAAACCATCAGCATGACCAGAAGCTTCCCATAATTTTGGATGCAACAAAATAGAACCGTCAATTCCAACTATATTCATTCTATCTTGAACAAATTTTTTCCACCATAACTGCTTTATATTATTTTTTAACTCAACCCCTAAAGGTCCGTAGGTATAGGTTCCACCCATTCCACCATAAATCTCTGAACCCTGAAAAACAAAACCTCTTCTCTTACAAAGAGACACAATCTTCTCCATTTTATCTAGTTCTTTTTTATCTGACATAATATTAATAACAAATTATAATAAATTATTCCAAAACTTTCCCAATACCCCATGCATAAACAGGGTCAGTGCTTATTCGAGTATCTAAATCTTTATAAGAAAAATTAATACCAGTATCAGTAAAAATATCTTCCCCTTCTAGAGAAATATTCTTCACTAGGATTGGCTCAGAACCAACTTGACCTAAACTTGGTGAAAGAGAAACCTGGAAACTTACCTCTTTAACTGGAGAAGAAATACCTAAACCAGCCTTAGCTGAACCAATACTCCATATCACTTCACCACCAACCTGATTAAAGACAACATCTTCAGTTTGAGGACTAACAACCCCTAACCACTTAACATATGAAGGAAGATAAGCTTTCACTTCTGCATCTTGAACTTCATTTGATGTATTAGTTAAAGATAAAACAACTGTATAAGTAGTCTCTTTATCAGCTCTAGGTGGAATAGGACCACTATTCTGAAACTCACCAACAGAATACAAAGCTCTAGCATTCAAAAGCAGGTCAGTCTTTATTTTAACCCTTTTAGTAATAGTTGTACTAACCTTCTCAACTAAATCTCCTGACAATTTATTACCAGTAGCTGTTACATTAATAATAATTTCTGGATTTTGAATACTTAAGTTAGAAATAGCACTCAAAGAATAAGGAGAGAAACTAAAACTTAAACTTCCTTCTGAATTAGGACTAAGCACACTCAATTGAGAATCATTTTCTTTATCCCATGTAATAGTATTATCAGAAGATTTATAGTAACCACCTTCAGAAGAAACAGATGTTTTATCTAAAACAATACCCTTAAAATCAGCTACGATTTTTACGTCAGATAAACGTGTAGGTAAATCATTAGACCACAAAAGATCTACTCTTATATCATCTCCAGCTCCAGAAATATATTCTGAATCATAATTACCATCAAAAGCTAAATCTAAACCAAACAAAGTCTTTTTAACAAAAGTTGATCTGTTAGTTGAAACTAACATAGCTTTAATAGAATTTTCATCTTCTGAATCTTTTAAACCACCATAAAAATTAAATACCCTTTCTTCACCATCTTGACCAGTTAAAATACCTTTTATTTTAAGAGTTCTCTCTGAATTTGATTGAATATCCCCAAGACTCCAAACATTATTCTTATAGGAAGGTTTAATATTAGAACTTTTAAATTCGAAACCAAATGGATAATCAGCAACAAAAATAAGATCCTCAATTGTCTCAGTTGAATTAGAAGTAATATCAATAGACATCTCAAAATCTTGACCTGACATAACATCATTCGGCAAATCAACTGTAAAACCAACAGGAGAAGAATCAATAACCATCTCATATTTTCTATCTTTAAAAAAAATTGCGTTTGAATCTTTAGCACGATATTCAATCGTTACTATCATATCTTTTTTATCTCCCTCACCACCAAACAATACCGCCTTAAAAATTTTAGTAACACTACCACCAGCAGGAACTAATCCTAAAGATTGTCTAGTTTGTGTAATTTCTTTAAAACGTCCATCAGATGACAAAGTTCCTTTCGGAAAATCAACGATAAGATCAGCCAATTCTAGATCCACGGAATTGTTATTTTGAACATTTACTTGAAAAGATAACTCTTCCCCTCCTCCTATCATAGTAGGACCAACAATAGACAAATCGACGTTCTCAGTTGAAACAATATTAACTCCTCCATAAAACACAAAAAAGGCTATTCCAAAAGAAGCCAAAAAGAAAAAAATTGAAAATATCAACATTCCTTTAAAAAATTTAGAAGTTTTTGCTTTTTTTTCTTTCACTGTTTTTCTTTTTTCCTCTAACTCATCTGGTTGTTTCTCTTCCCAACCATCATTAACGTTGTACTCCTTTTGCTTTAAATCAATATTATCTTTTTTAACAGGTCTCTTACCAACCTTTTGATAGAGATTCTTCTTTAAAAAACCTATTCTTGATTGCTTTTCTTTTTTATTTAAACCTTCCATATCCATGATAATATTAGTATATCATTAAGTAAAATTAAAACAAAATTAAATAAGCTGAGAAGACTGTAAAGAAACATTTATATCAAAAATTATTTTTCTTTTATTTTTCTCTATTTTATCCAATAATTCAAAGTTCCATTCATTATCCAAGAAAACAGAATAAGAAAGTTCTTCCTTAACTTTTCTATTTTCGTCAAGATAACCAAGATAATATAGAATCCTTAAAACCAACAAACTTTCAAAACCTCTAAGTTCTTTAGTAGAGAAATCATTCTGCCCTAAAAATGAGAAAGCTTCTTTAACCAGAATATAAAGATTTTCGTTTTTTTCCTGGCCAGATAATAATTGGGTGAGTAGGTCTAAAACAGACCTTACAACAATCAGTTTATCTTTATCTTTACCTAAATCAAAAAAGAAATTATTCTCGCAACTAGCGTTAATCAATCTCCAAATACTTCTCCCTTGAACTAAAGATACCTGAGCAACAGAAAACTCCTGTAAAGAATATCTGAGTTTTGAACTTACTTTCCTTAAGCCCTTAGCAGCAGTCTTAATCAAACCAAAATCACGAGTAAGAATAAGTAAATACTTATCAGCTTCACTAAAATCAAAACTCTTCAAAACGATTCCTTCTGTCTGGTAAATTTGATGCATAAATTTTTTAACCACTAGATAGCTGAATTCTGGATTATTTTTGTAAGAAATATTTTATTGTGTGAATCCAATCTTCATCCGTTCCTTCTTCTTCTTTAGTTTTTAAAAACCATTCTAAATAACCTCTATCATCTCTAGCTACATCCTCTACTAATTCATCAAGATGTTTTCCAAAACTAAATCTACGAATTAAAGAAGGTTGTTTCGAAATCTCAATCATTCTCTTTAAAATGTCTTCTTTATCATCTGTATTAGCTTTTTCTTTAGCTAAATTATAAAGATGTTGATAAACCTGTTCTAAAACCAGAACATCTCCATCAGCCGAATGAGCTACTACCTCTAAATCAATATCATAGTGGTAACGCAAATATTGCATATTATGTTCTGGAATTTCTGCTTTTTCGTCTAAATAACGTGATAGACGTAAAGTACAAATATAATTAGGAACTTTTAAACCATCATTTTCAAGCATAGCTATATCAAACTTTGCATTGTGAGCCACTAAAATATTCTCGTTTAACAATTCTTGTAATTCATTGGCAAAATCACTCCCTTGAAAAACTTCTTCATTCTCAACCATTTTATTAGTAATATTAGTAATACTCATCGCCTTAATTGAAATAGGAATAGTTGGTTTAAAATTTTTAACCGTCATCTTTCCATCAAGTTTATAGGCTACCTGACAAAGACGATCTTTTTCCAAATCATTCCCTGTTGTTTCTGTGTCTAGAAAAATTAATTTTTTCATCTGATTTTATTTTTTTAATCTTTTAATACTCTGTACTTTTTTCAAATAGTTCCTTTTTTTTGATATTTTCTTACCACTCTTTCCTTCTAGATCTAATCTGGCTTTTTTAGAAACTTCTCCGCCAGCTTTTGCTACCTTCTTATTTTCAACAAAACCCTGAGCATCTTTATTCTTTGCTATTTCAGTTGTGGCTGCTTCTCCCAACATCTAAAAAATCAACTCTAAATCATCCATATGGTCTCTTAAATTTTCTCTTTTTAAATTTTTGAATTTTTTATACTGACTTGGTGTCATCCCAAAAGTTGCCTTGGATATTTCTGCCGTCAAAATAGAATACTCTCTATCTTCTTTTATCCCTCTATTTTTCCATTCATCGGTTAGCGTTTCTCTAACAACAATTTCTCGCATTCTTTTATCAATCCAAGCTTCGTCATAACCTTTTGCTTTATATAATATTCTTGTCCTTTTTGTGGCTAACTCTGGGTCTTCTATTTCTTTTACCCTTTCATAACCAACCTTGGCTAACCACCTTTTAAAAGGTTCAGCTTTTGGAGATGAAATTGATTGAATTATACGGAAAATATTTTCAGTATTTGCACAATTAATTTTTTGCAAACCCCCTACTGTTTCAATAGAAAGGGGGGTGGCAATTTGCCCCCACCCCTTTGCTAATTCAGGATCTCTCCGTCGCATATCTTTAATATACCCATCTGGTTGAACAGAATCAGTTAAAGCTAAAATAACGTCAGTAATAACAAACCACCATTCGTTTTTATAAATAATTTTACGAATTTCTTTTTTTCGAAAAATCGCGATTTTTGTGGTTTCTTTTTTCATTTAATTATTAAATTTATTTTTTATATCTTTATTTTCAATATCCCGAAATATTATTTCTTCTATTATATATTTTATACTATCTCTTCCTCTTTTACTCAAATTATAATTATAACCTTGGGTATACAAATCAATATCCATAACAAAACCAATCTTCTTAAATTTTTCTAACTTGAATCTGATATAACCACTTTTTAATGTCGGAGTTATTATTGGTAAACTTAAATACTCTTTATTTTTATAAGAACTTTTTATTATTTCATTAACACTCTTTTCTGTGTTAAGTTTCAAACCTTGTTTATTTTCCGTGTTTTAATAATCAAATCCTAAGCATAAACTCAAAAGTATTATTATGTTTTGGTAGTTCATCTTTTTTTGTACTCTTATTAATATATAAATTCATAATTTCAATATAATCATTCTTTTTTTCAAACTCAGCATTAGAAACATAAGCCCAATATAATGTTTTGTTAGTCAAGACATCCACTAAATAAAAATTTCTTTGTGTACTATCTTGTTCTGAATTTATAGAAAAAGAATAGGAATAAACACAGGAATTCAAAACAGGTGAATAAAATATTCTATCCAACCTCAAACCATAATAAATTTCTGACATATATTCACTTTTTAATTTTTTTTCAATATCAAATTGGTAATTACTACAAATTACTTTTTTATCAAAAGATATTTTACCATTCGCGAAACTTATCCCAAAAAATAACAACCCAAGCAAAATTATCAAACTGATAATCTTTATATTTATTTTATTTTTCATATTTTTTAATTATTTTTTAATTTTGATATCTTAACTTTAAAGAGATAATCTCCAATAGGAATATTTACAGCTGGTTGAACTTCAGTAAATTCTATTTTGTTTATACCAGCAACACTTTTAATTTCTTTAGAAAATTTATCAATAAAAATATGTCCATCTTTGTTAGTTTCAACAAACAGTTCAATCACATCTGATGGATCAAGACCAGCTTCTTTTCTTAACCCTTGTAAATTTCTTAATAACTCTCTAAAATCTCCTTCTTCTTTTAATTCAGGAGTAATTATCAAATCTAAACCAACTTTTCCAGGAATAGTTGGATCAAATTCAACTTCCTTAACATTTAATTCATCCATAACTAAAGGTAATAATAAATCTTTTCCTTTCAAGAATTCCTTCTTTACCATCAACTTAGCTAAAGGTTGTCGTACTTTTATACCAACTTTGGAACGAGCTTCTAAACCAAAAGAAACCAGTACACGAACTTCCTCCATTTCTTTTAATAAATCTCTATTAATTTCTTTAGTCTTAGGGAAACTTTCTAAATGAACACTTTTGTTTTCATCTGAAAAATTATTTCCTGTAACTTTTTGCCAAATTTCTTCAGCAATAAACGGCATGAACGGAGCATAAATTTTTGCTAAATTTTCTAAAACATATTTAGTTGTATTAATTGCTCTATCCTTATCTTCTTGATTTTCACCTTTGAATCTACCTCTAGATCTTCTTAAATACCAAGTCGACAAATCATCTACAAAATCAGTAATCGGTCGAGTTGCTTTATCAATCTCATAGTTATCCATATTATTAGAAACATCTTTAGACAACTCATCTAGACGTGAAATAATCCATTGATCTAAAATGTCCTGACTATCTCTTGCTTCTAAATCTTTTAATTTTTCATCTTTATAAAGATTATAAAAAGATAAAACATTTTTAAACCTTAAAATATTTTTTTTCAAAACTTCATCCACTCCTTTATCTGTAAAATTTAAATCTTCAGCCTTCATTAAAGGAGAAGCTAATAAATAATACCTCACCGCATCAGCACCAAATTTATTAACCACTTCCATTGGGTCAGAAAAGTTTTGTTTTGATTTAGACATTTTTTGTCCATCCTCAGCCATAACCAATCCATTTACAATAACATTTTGATAAGCAGTTTTATCAAATAAAGCAACTGACAAAACTAACATTGAATAAAACCAACCTCGAGTTTGATCCAAACCTTCAGCAATAAAATTAGCTGGATAACCTATTCCCTTTTCTGGATCAAAAATATCTAAATTTTCAAATGGGTAATGCTTAGAAGCATAAGGCATAGAACCAGATTCATACCAACAATCAAAAACTTCTTTTATAATTTTCATTTTTCCTCCACAGGTACATTTAAATTCGACATCATCAATATAAGGACGGTGTAAATCTAATTCATAATTCCTATTATGAGGTACTGGTTGAAAATTTGATTCTCTAACTTCTGCATTATTAAATTTAAAGTTATCCATTTGAGTTACTTTCTTAATCAAATCTTCTTTTTTCAAACCGTTCATTCCTTCCGCCATAAGTGCACAAGGCATATCATGGGAAACAACCAAAATATTTTTATCAGAGTATTTTTCATCAGTATTGTACAAAAATTCAGCAACTCTTTTTCTAACATCATTTAAATTTTCACCTCCTTCTGGTGACTTTATAAATCTTTCTTCTAAAGAAGAAAAATATTCGTAATATTCTGAAACAAGTTTCCCTGAAAAATCTCCTGCATCCACTTCCCCAATTCTTTCTTCTTCGATAATTTTATCTATTCCTAATTCTTTAGCTAAAATTTCAGCAGTTTCTTTTGTTCTAAAATAAGGCGAAGCTATAATTAAATCAATTTTTTTATCTTTCAATCCCTGAGCTGACACTAAAACCTGCCCTCTTCCTTTCTCTGTTAAATGGTGTTCGTCGGAAGAATCTTTTGAACAGATACCCAAAACATTATTATCAGCTTCCCCATGACGAATAAGAAAATATGAATTTGTACTTTTTATTTCTTCTTTAACTTCATTGATTGAACCTATAACTTTTTTAGCTTCACAATCTTCACATTTCCAAACAGGTAAAGGAGCTCCCCAATAACGAGAACGAGAAATTGCCCAATCTCTAATACCATCTAACCATTTACCCATTCTTCCATCTCTAATATTTTCAGGCACCCATTTGATAGTTTGATTCTCTGAAACAATTTTATCTTTTATCTGAGTAGTTTTTAAAAACCAAGAAGAAGTCGCATAATTTAAAAGAGGAGTATCACACCTCCAACAATGTGGATAGGAATGCTCTATTTTTTCTTTTGAAAACAGCAGACCTTTTTTAGCTAGATATTTTATTATTTCAATATCAGTAGCTTGGTGATCATCTTTTTGCTTTACGTAAACTCCAACAAAATCTATAACTTCTTTTTTAAACTTCCCTTCCAAATCAACATGATGCACAATTGGAATACTTTCCTTCTGAGCTAGAGCTAAATCATCATCTCCAAAAGCCGGAGCTAAATGAACAACCCCTGTTCCCTCCTCCATGGTGACAAAATCAGCTCCATAAATTTTCCAAGCATTTTCTTTATTTTCAATATCCTCATTTATATAATAATCAAAAACTGGTTTATATTTTTTACCCACTAATTCAACACCTTTAAATTCTTTATCTAATTTAAATTCTTTATCTTTAAAAACAAACTCCAGTCTAGATTTAGCTAAAATATATTTCTCATCTTCAAAAACAACAGTTACATAATCCTCTTCAGGATTAATAGCTAAAGCCATATTCCCGGGTAAAGTCCAAGGAGTAGTCGTCCAAGCTAACACAAATGTACCAAGTTCGTCTTCTAATTCAAATTTAGCAGTTAGAGACAAATCTTTAATGTCTTTGTAACCCTGATTAACTTCAAAATTTGAAAGAGTAGTTCCACAACGAGGACAATAATGCATTGACTTGAAACCTTCATAAATTAAACCTTTATTAAAAATTTCTTTAAAAGACCACCAAACAGATTCGGTGTAGGTTGTATCCATGGTTCGGTAAGAATCATCCATATTTACCCAGCGACCAAAACGAGGAACCACTTTCTCCCAATAATCTGCAAAACGAAGCACTTTTGAATTAGCCGATTCATTAAATTTTTCAATACCAAAATCTTCAATATCTTTTTTATTTTCTAGGCCTAATTCCTTTTCTATAATATTTTCTAAAGGCAAACCATGACAATCCCAACCCCATTTCCTGATAACTCTTTTCCCCTGCATAGTCTGATAACGAGGAATAGCATCTTTAATTGTTCCTGCTAAAATATGACCGAAATGAGGAGTACCTGTTGCAAAAGGTGGGCCATCATAGAATACAAAATTTCCATTGGGGGCCTCTTTTTCCTCAGATTTTTTAAAAGTATTTGATTTATTCCAAAATTCCAAAACTCGCTCCTCATTTAGGGCTATTTCCGATTTTTGAACAGATTCGTTGTTATCATTATTTTCTTTAGTCATAATCAAAATATTAGCATAAAATGCTTATTCTTTCTAATATAAATTGACTTTTACGAAATTAAGTGGTATATAAAAAGTAGTAAGTTTTTTGAAAATTAAATAATGAACATAAAAACACTTTACAGCCCTTCTACATCAAAACTACGAAGAGCAAGGAGGAAAAAATGAATTATTTACCATGGTCAGAAAAAAAGCCTGATTATCAGTACCAAAACCTTCTTAGGGAGATTTTGAACAAAGGAATTTTAGAGACAAAAACACGTCTCGTAAACAAAAAAGATGAACAAGTCGGTGCTTTATCTTTGTTCGGATCAACTTCAATGAAGTTCAAATTGAACAACGGCTTCCCGATGATTACAGAAAGAGATGTTTCTTCTTTTTGGGGAGGACCCATTGGAGAACTGTTTGGCTTCGTTAACGGAGCAAGAACACAGAAACAATTGGAAGAATTTGGTTGTCGTTGGTGGAAGTTATGGGTAACAGAAAGAAAATGTTCCAAGAGAGGACTTGAAACCGGCGACCTAGGTCCTGGTTCCTACGGACCTGCTTTCCACGATTTTCCAACAACAGATGGTAAAACCTTTAATCAATTTGAACATCTGGTTCAACAGATAAAGGAATTCCCTGGATTAAGAACCCACATCATCACACCCTTCATCCCACAATATCTTATCCGTGGAAAAGGCAAACAACAAAAAGTAGTGGTGGTTCCATGCCACGGTCTTATCGTGGTAAGAATAATCAACAAAAAATTGTTCCTTACCATGGTACAGAGATCTGGAGATGTTCCCATTGGAGTTCCTTCTAACATGATTCAGTACGCTGCCTTAACGCTAGCACTGGCTCAAATAACCGGCTTTGAAGCCTGTGAATACATCCATACAATCTTGGATGCTCATATTTACCTTGACCAGATTCCCTTAGCCAGAAAACTGATTGAAAGAAAACCCTGCCGTTTTCCATCTGTATATATTAACCCCACAGTAAAAGATATATTTTCCTTCAGAAAAGAACACTTTTCATTGTCCGAATACAAACCCCATCCAGCAATGAAAAAAATCCCAGTAGCAGTGTAAAGGAGAGAGTTGTAATGAAATTATCGATAATAGTTGCAATGACAAAAAAAGGAGTTATTGGCCTAGAAGGAACTCTTCCTTGGCACCTACCGGAAGATATGAGATTATTTGCAACTTTAACAAAAGGTCATCCTGTTATCATGGGCCGAAAAACCCAAAACTCGATTGGCCCCCCTCTTAAAGGGAGGTTAAATATCGTTATTTCATCGAAGATAAACAAGATCCAAGGATGTACAGTCGTTCATTCCTTTGGTCAAGCCATAAAAGTTGCCGAAAGAACAAAAACTGCGGAATGTTTTGTTATAGGGGGTGCACAAATCTATACATTAGCTTTTCCCCTCGCAGATAAAATGTACATTTCACAAGTCCGCCACAATTACAAAGGAGACACCTACTTTCCTAAATGTGGGAACAAAAAACAGTGGGTAATAAATTCAATACAAAGAAAAAAAACTTTTGATTTTATCATTCGCGAAAAAGTATAGGAGGAAAGTTCTATGAAGAACAAAATACTTAATTTAAACCATACCAGAACTAAAAAGCAAACTAATCTAATGGAAGAGATTAAAAAAGACATGGTCTGCCCTTTTTGCTGGGAAAATCTAGAGAAATACCACTCTGAACCTATTATCAAAAAAGGACTTTGGTGGTTGATCACAAAAAATGCTTTTCCATACAAAGGAACACTTAATCATTTTTTACTCATCTACAGGTACCATGTTGCTGAAATTTCTATGATTACTCCCCAAGCCAGCACAGAACTGTTAGAATTTTTGTCGTGGTTAGAAAAAAAATACGACATAAAAGGCGGAAGTGTTTTTATGAGATTTGGAGAAACCCAATTAACTGGTTCCAGTGTGGAACATTTACACTTGCAACTAGTTCAGGGTAACTCAAAAAAAAGTAGTGAAGCGAAAGCTTTACGAGTTAAACTCGGCTACTTTAAGTAAGTTAAACCCCATAGATCGCTCAGCGATCTATGGGGTTTTGTTATTAAATATCGACCTTGATTAGGTCAATACCTTTACTTTTTAAAATGTATTCACCATCTAAGAGAGAATAACCCTTTCTGAAAAAAACCTGTTTAATTCCAGAACGAGCTACTAACTTAGCACAAGATGGACAAGGAAAATCAGTAATGAAGAGTTTGCACCCCTCCAATGAAATACCTCTACGGGCCGCTTCAGCGATTAGAACTGCTTCAGCATGATCAGCAGTAGAAAGTTCAAAATTAAGGCCTTTCTTAAAAATAGACCGAGGGTCACCAAAAGCATAAGGCATCTGAGGATCTGGTACATGGGTATTATGGGCCACCATGATTACAACACCATCTTTCAAAAGGATACCTCCAACACATCTCCACCAATCTCCACTCTTTTGACCTTCACTAATAGCAGATTTCATGATTGATCTTTCAAATTCACCAACTGAAATCGTCTGACCTGCAGAAACCTCCTTTTTTTCTTCAACATTATTTTTATGCCAGCGAAGAAAAATTGATTGGTATTCAATTTTTTTTCCCGATAAATACTTGTCAACAAAAACTCTAGAAATATCTTCATCAGGAAGAACAAAGGTTCTGGCAAAGTTGTTAAAATACTTCCTCCGTTTAGGTGATAAAACAAAAACTTTCTCGAAAATACCAAGAGCAAAGATAGCATCTTTCATGTGATCAGAATCGACAGCACGAAGAGAATCTTTTCTGGCAATATAATCAAAGCCCAAATCTCTGGCAACCTCTTGATCTAGTAAACACAGAATACCTCCACGACAGCTTTCAAACAATTTTAGATATCCTTTGTGTAAGACAGGAACATAGGCTATTAACATCTTTTTCATCAAGCACCTCCTTTCTACGCAGTCATTTCATGCAATAGTTCATTAATTTTCTCTGAAAGTTTCTCAGCAAAATCTTGAACACCTTGGGTAAAGATCTTACGAACTTTAGCTGAGGTGCTAGTGGTAGCCTGCGGGGGCAATAATTGAATTTCTCCGCAGATCTTTTCCATTTCCTTAATTCTTTTTTCAGAATGTTTTGTTGTCTCTGAAATAATCAATACATCTGGATGAACAGTTCTTATTAAATACATACTCGGTTGTCCCAAACTTTTGGGAACAATGATGTCAACAGATCTAAGATGAGCCAACATTTTAAACCGTTCTTGCTCTGGTACCACCGGTCGATTTGGACCCTTCCTTTTCTTCACTTTATCATCGTTATCTACACCAACAATGAGAACATCCCCGAATTTCTTCGCTTCTCTCAAATACTGTGCATGTCCAATGTGAAGTAAATCAAAAGAACCAGAAGTTAGAACAATTCTCAACCCTTCCTTTTTAAAATTCTCCACCATCACAGACAATTCATCATAATCACCAACAAAACGACTAAAAAAATTAGCACCGTTTTCAAAAATTTCCTTATTTTTCAACATTTTAAGCCTCCTTGTCATTTTAAATTATTTATTTTTCAAACAACAATCTAAACCTAGGTATACCTGAAATTAAACTAAATTTCAAGCAAAATAAAAAAGCGTCGACCTTAAGGTCGACGCTTTTTTATTTTTAATTATTTAACTTCTACTCCCATACTTCGAGCAGTTCCTTCAATAATCTTCATGGCTTGCTCTACATCGTTAGCATTTAAATCCACCATCTTTGTCTCAGCAATTTCTTTAATCTGAGTCTTGGTGATAGAACCAGCTTTTTTAATAAGATTCTTACCGGAACCCTTCTTCTGTCCAATGGCTTTCAAAATTAAACGAGAAGCTGGAGGTGTCTTAGTAACAAAACTAAAACTCCTATCTTCATAGACAGAAATAACAACAGGAATAATATCCCCCATCATTTCTCTAGTCTTTTCATTAAACTGATTAACAAATTCACCAATATTAACACCGGCTTGTCCTAAAGCTGGTCCTAAAGGTGGTGCAGCATTTGCCTTTCCTCCTTCGATCTGTAATTTTATCTTTTTTGTTACTTCTTTCATATTTTTCTTATTATTCTCTAATCCCGCCTCATCGGCGGATTAGAAAAATATAGTCGCCTTGAGCTCCTTATTTTTCTAAATTTTCTTAACTTGTAATGGATCAAGCTCTACAGGTGTCTCGCGACCAAACATTGACACCATCACCTTGATTTTCCCCCTTTCCTCATCGACTTCACTTACTTTACCTTCTGTATCTTTAAAAGGTCCGTCGATTACAATAATAATATCCCCTAATTGTATATCTATTGAGTGTTTAGTCAAATCAGAACTTATTCTCCTTCTTAACTCTTTCATTTCTTCTTCATCAACCGGTACTGGATTAATTCCAGCTCCCACAAAACCTGTAATACGAGGAGTGTTTCTAACCACATACCAAGAATCATCGGTTACAATCATATCTACTAGTACATAACCAGGATAAATTTTTTCTTCAATCTCAACTCTCTTGCCATTTTTTATCTTAATCTTTTTTTCCATAGGAACAATCACATCAAAAATCTTATCTTCCATACCAAAAGAACCAATCCTTTGTTTAAGATTTCTAACTACGGCATTCTCATAACCCACATAAGTGTGAACAGCATACCAATTCCTTTTTGCATTTTCTTCTTGTTTTGACATATTTTTATTTTAAAATTAATTCATCTAAACCAAGTGAAAAAATAAAATCAAAAAATCCTAAGAAAAAAGCAGTTAATAAAGAAACTACTACTACAACTATAGTAAACCAAATAGACTGTTTCTTGGTTGGCCAAGACACATGTTTGAGTTCACTTCTTGTATCCTTTATATAATTTATAAATCTATTCATAATACTCTTATATTAACTAATTTTCTCTAATTAAAAAAGCCCGTTGGGGCTTTTTCATCTAAAATAATATTATCCTCTAAACTCCAAAAAGTCAAGGCTTATATTCTCACAATACTATTTTATTTCATAGGTTAAATTAACATTAACCTTAATTTCATTTTCTCCAACAGATACTACTACAGCACTACCCATACTACTTTCATTTACAGCATAGGCCTTGTCTTTAGAATACACAGGATAATTATTGCCATCATTAGATGAATAAGAAATCATTCTTACCAAATCAATTCCTAAATCTTTAGCTAACTGATTAGCTTTGTCCTTTGCATCTTCAATAGCATCTTGTCTTGCCTGTCTCTTCAACTCATCCTTATTATCAATATCAAAAGTTAAACCACTAATATTAGTCACTTCTAAAGCACCTATCCCTGACAAAATCTCTCCAGCTTTATCAATATCTTCAAGTTTAACAACAACATTCTGACTTACTTCATAACCAACAAGAACTCTTTCCTTATTAACAAGAGAAGAGTTCAAACTATAGTAAGTATCACTCAAATTTTTCCATTCATAACGAGGATAAATATTATAACCATTTGTCTTTATATTCTTCTTATCAACACCAGTCCCTTCTAAGTAACTCATCACACTCGCCATAACACCATTCACATTTTGTTGAGCTTCTTTTACTGTAAGTTGTTCATCTGTAACTGAAAAACTAAAATTTGCAATATCAGGAACAGCTGAAACTTCCCCTTCACCTTGAACATTAATAGTAGTCTGCGGATAAATATCTTGACCAACAAAACTATTTTCTTTTAAAGTTCCATACGTTTTTACTAAAAAGAAAAGAGATAAAATTCCCAAAAAAAGAGCTAACAATTTTGCAATAGAACCATGGTGGCATAAATCACAAACACTATTTATATTTTCTTGTTCCATGTTGTTTAATAATTTGGGTTAATTAATTTCTAATGAACAACTTGATTCCAACCCAAGCACCGCAAATTGCAACAGTATATTTAGCTACATTATACACTCCGTTTGATATATTACCATAATAAGGATAAGCTATATAAACAATAACGATAGAAGATAAAAGAATTAAACCAAGTAACCTGTTTTTCATATTTATATTGTTAAATAAAATTTAGCTTTATAGCTTTTAATATAAATTTACTAATTAATAGTGTTTCTTATACAACAAAGTTAGCCAATAATTATCTTTGCCAACCAACTAACTATAAAAATACCTACACTATTAAGTGTAAAAGATAATATTAAAAAACGCTTTTTACTCATCTTAGATATCCCTAACATAGCTACACCTACTTCATCTGGTAAGGGTGAAGCAATAACGATAGCACCAAAAAAAGGAAGAAAAAACCTAAAAATTTTATGTTTAAAAATAACAGAAAACCTAAGTCCTTGAGGAGACTTCAAAAGATTATCAAAACCTTTTGAGACCTTACCTCTAACAAATGTAAAAATTATTAAATCCCCAATCATTGCACCTAAACCACCTAAAATAGCGAGAACTAAAAGAGGAGTAGTTTGTGCAAAACTACCAAGCAAAGCGATAGCGGGAGCAGTGGTAAAAATCGAAGTAAAAAATAGACCAGCAAAAATTATACCCAACCACAATAGACCATCTAAAGAAAAAATAAACTCATAAATGAGTCCAGACCTAATAAGAAACACAGCTACACTAATACTAAATATCGTAAATAAAAAATCTCTCAAAAGTTTTTTCTTAGGGTTCTTCATATTAACTACTTCATTATACATTACTCTTAGACACTAATTAAAGTATTCTTCTTGATAACTTTGACTATAATTTACAAACCTAGACATTACAAAAAATAAATCAGACAACCGATTTAAATAGGATTTTATCTCCTTACCATTCTCTAATTTTTCTTTTTTATCTAAAGCTACGAACCGTCTTTCTGTTTTCCTAATCAAAGTCCTTTCATAATTTAAGAAAACAACTAACTCGCTTCCCCCAACTTTTAAAAACTTGTTAAGAGGTTTTAATTTATCCTCTAATAAATCTATTGATATCTCAACCTCCCTGATGCTTAGATCTAAATCTTTTATCTCCTTACCTGCCACAGATGACTGAATTAAAAATAATTTATTTTGAATGTTATCTAAAATATCAAAAGAAGAAATATCTAAATCTTTGCTTACAAAGCTATTTATTTTATTTTTACAAATAGCCAAAAAAGCTCCAACTTCGTCAAGTGATCCTAAAACTTCCAATACTAAATCGTCCTTATCAATTAAATCACCGTTAAAATTTTCTGTCTGGCCATTATCTCCCTTTTTTGTATAAAGCATAGACTTTCATTATAGCAAAAAAACACTCCTGATATTATCAGAAGTGTTTTTTTTGCTTGGGTGCCTAGAGAGAATTGGGGTCAAGTTTCTAAATATTTTATTCATACTTCGCACTCCAAAATATTAAGAACTTTCTCCCCGGACTCAGCCCACAACTTCTCCGTTACACTACGAAGTTGATTTCATAGCTTCCGTCTTTCAATTCTCCCTGATCACTCCAAAAATACAGTCACCAAATGCTTCTCATTTGTTTCCTTATTTTTGGGTGCCTAGAGAGAATTGGGGTCAAGTTTCTAAATATTTTATTCATACTTCGCACTCCAAAATATTAAGAACTTTCTCCCCGGACTCAGCCCACAACTTCTCCGTTACACTACGAAGTTGATTTCATAGCTTCCGTCTTTCAATTCTCCCTGATCACTCCAAAAATACAGTCACCAAATGCTTCTCATTTGTTTCCTTATTTTTGGGTGCCTAGAGAGAATTGAACTCTCGTCGCCGCCTCCACAGGGCGGAGCTTTACCACTAAGCTATAGGCACCATAATTTTATCCTGTTCATCTTTATAATAATGTACAAGATGATGGCAATTATGACATAACCAAACTAAATTTTCCACTTTATTATTCTTTCTGTTTCGGTCTTTATGATGTACTGCCATAACACGAACATCTTTAGTTTTGCATAAAAAAAAAATCTTGGGAACCTTGTTTCTAGTTAAAACACTTCTATAAGAATATCTTCCACCTGTCCAATTAGCATGCTTAGAACCTACAAATTCTTGATTTCTCCATTTAGTTTGACAAGATTTGCTACAAAAAAATTTACCGCTTTTTGATCTTCCTAAACTAATCTTGCTTTTATAAGACAGTTTTCCACATAAAAAACATTCTACTTCTTTCCCTTTTCTTAAACCCAATTTATGACATTCTGGAGAACAATATTTACCAAAACCTCTTGCAACGATAGAAGGTTTTGTCTTAAATTCCTTTTTACAAACTTGACACTTTTTAATTAAAGGCATTAACCTAATTATAGGTTAAATAAAACTTTTAATAAACACTCCAGACTGTGGATAAAAACCACAAACAAAAGAGTAAACCACTGAAAAATTTCCTGCGCACTTTCACCACACTCGAGTGCCCAGAGTGGGATTTGGTCACAAGTTACTAAGTAAAATTATTCGTTCGCGAGTCTGCCTACCGGCAGGCAGGTTCACTCTAATTTTACTAAGTACTTTCGACCCCGGCTCGCTGTCGTGCTT
>Ga0208648_1000989_pt1 | contig 25384 bp, 19 predicted proteins | sample AntAceMetag02UKL_FD_184772 | JGI IMG/M metagenome (GOLD analysis project Ga0208648, IMG submission 184772) | Saline lake microbial communities from Ace Lake, Antarctica - Antarctic Ace Lake Metagenome 02UKL (SPAdes) (version 2) | ecosystem: Environmental > Aquatic > Non-marine Saline and...
AGATTTTTTGCAACATTGATTCTTTAAACTCTGGTGAATATTCTGTGATCATGTGACCTCTCTATCGCCCTATCAAATTATAAACTTTTTTGTTCAATTGAGGCGACAACTACCCTGACACATAGGGGCCAATAAAATATGACGACATGATTATGCCGATGGTTTCCTCGGGAAAGTTTTCCAGGCCAGCCCTGACAGCAATCAGCGTACCTTGGAGGCCATTGCCTAATGCAGCCATAAACAAGCTTATAAGTAAGGCCGAAATAGGGGCTATCGCCAGCGGTGTGCTATTTTGTGATCGAGTCAAATTTGCTGTTTCCGTCTTATAGTCAAAGGATACTTGTATAAGGATTGACTGTACCAATACTCAATGATTTAAATTGTATGCGTAAGTCTCTGAAATACATTTACAATAAAAAGCCGAATAATGCAAAAAAATTTAATGATTTGATGTGGCTTTATAGTGAGCCTTGATGGTATTATCTGTCAGGAGTCAAATTCTATAATTTACCGAGCGCTTCTTTCACCAATCTGAGCTTTTTGAATATTACCGAAAATACCATATCTGGTAAAGACATTTTTTTTGGGTGGCTGATGTGAAATTCATCTATACAAGAAAAAGCAAAACCAAATTAATCAAGATCCCATTAAATTTTATTGTCAGTGACAAGGAATGTGGCTATGCTGATTTTACATGTTTGTGTTTTTTCATGAAAAGGCTCCTGCATAATAAAATTAATTAAGGGTTATATCATCAATTTCCATAGTATTTAAATATTCTTTTACAGCCCCTAAGGTCAGGGTAAATATTTTGGTGCCGATTAAAATGACATGGCTGTTATTTTCAGTATCACAGGCACGGGCAAAAGCCGGTCCTATAATACTGGCCGGATTCTGGATTTCATCAGGATTTTTTTGCATGCTGGCAACATAAGTGTCCAGGCGGTTTTTTAAAATATCAAAATAATTAATATGTTTCCCCGTGGTTGTGGCTGCAAGGGTTGAGATATTAATTGATATTTCCCTGATGGCCTCCCAGAATATTTGGGTTAATGGTTCTTTGTTTTTATCTGAGGCTGGCATGAAAAAGGATATACCCCAACCCACGCTCAGGATTTTTAAGATCTGAAGTTCATATTCAATTGAGTTCAGGTTTGGATGGCAGTTCTCTGGTATCTTTGTTAAAAACGATTTCACATCTGTCCTGTCAATGGCAAAGATTGAAAGGTTCTGAGCCAGTTGCCTTATACTGAGAGTTTCTTTTTTTTCTTGTTCCATGATGTTTTCATTTCTATTAAATTCATGTACAAAATGATTAATTTATGCCATATAATGAATCATCTTAATAACAGCCAAAGCAAAAAGTGTAAACTTAAAAAATGATAAAAATAGATCTAAAACTTTTTGTAACTTTGTCCAGATATCTTCCAGATAACAGCGAAGGCCTTGAAATAACTGAAGGAACCACTGTGGAGAAACTTATGGCGGATCATGGCATTCCTTCAGAGCTTGTGAAATTGATTTTTATTAACGGGAAGACCCAAAATAGCAAATACAGGTTGAAAAACAATGACAGGGTAGGGCTTTTTCCCCCGGTTGGAGGAGGATAAATCATGGGAACCTCAAAAATAGAAGAACGATATGATAGAAATTTTAATACCCTTTCCCATGAGGAGCAAAAGATCCTTGGTACATCAAAAGTTGTTGTCATAGGGCTGGGAGGCCTTGGCGGCAGTGTATGTGAAATGCTGGCAAGGGTCGGGATCGGTCATTTAACCCTGATTGATGGGGATGTATTTGAAGCCAGTAATTTAAATCGGCAATTGTTATGCCAGGAAAATTTGATAGGATTTCCCAAGGCCCAAGCCGCAAAAAACAGGGTAAATGCCATCAATTCTGAGGTGAAAGTAAGGTATTTCATTGAATATGTGGATGAATCCAATATGTATGAACGGATAAAAGATGCAGATGTGGTCATGGACTGCCTGGATTCCATTGATACAAGATTCAAGTTGCAAAAGGCAGCCCAAAAAGCATCCATTCCCATTGTGTCGGGAGCCATTGCAGGGGTTGCAGGGCAGGTGACGACCATATTTCCCGATGATAAAGGTTATGAATTGATATATGGGAAAAAAGGACAAAAACAATCAAAGGGCGTTGAAACAAGAACCGGCAATATAGCCTATTGCGCTTTTTTTGTGGCAGCCCTTCAATCCTCTGAATGTCTGAAGGTTTTGCTGGATCGCGGGGATATTCTTCGCAATAAATTGCTGATTGCAGAATTGTGGACCAATACTTTTGATATCATGGACTTGGTCTGATCCAATTTTGATCCGGGCCTGACCTGATTGTTTGAATTGATGATAAAGGGAGGTGTCTTTTATGTATGCCAGGGCAGCGCAGATGATTCAATCATCTAAACGATGTGTCGCGTTTACAGGTGCAGGCATTTCCGTGGAAAGCGGTATCCCGCCGTTCAGAGGGGAAAATGGCCTTTGGAACAAATATGATCCCCAGATTTTTGATATCCAATATTTTCACGCCCATACCAGGCATTCCTGGGAAGTGATCCGGGAAATTTTTTATGACCTGTTTGGAACGATAAGACCCAATGCAGCCCATTATGCCCTGGCCGAACTTGAGGCAAATAATCTGTTAAGCGCTGTCATCACCCAGAATGTGGATAATTTGCACTATGATGCAGGCAGTAAAGTAGTGCATGAATTCCATGGCTCTTTAAAAAAGGTTGTTTGTCTTAATTGCAGGACAAAATATAAAATTTTAGAAATCGACCTGAATGTTCTGCCGCCAAAATGTGAAAAATGTGGAGGTATCTTAAAACCAGGTGTGATTTTTTTTGGAGAGGCCATCCCTGAAACAGCAAATACCAATTCCTTTAATGAGGCAGGAAAGGCAGACTGCTTTATTCTGATTGGCACAACAGGAATGGTTGCACCTGCAAATATGATTCCAGCGAATGCAAAATCAAATGGAGCCCAAATTATTGAGATAAATCCCTATGTATCTGAATATACAACTTCTGTCACTGATGTTTTTCTTGAGGAAATGGCAACCTCTGCCATGGAAAAATTGATGGAAGAACTTGAAAAATTATAATTGTTTAAAGGAGTTTGCATGCCCAGTGAGTGTCTGTTCTGTAAAATTGTCAACGGCAAAGTTCCCAGCGAGTTTTTATATGAAGATGATGATTTTGTTGTTTTCCGGGATATAAAGCCGGCAGCCCCGGTTCATCTGCTCCTGGTTCCCAAAAAGCATATCAGAAGCATTAATGATTTGCAAAAAGAAGATGAAGCCATTATTTCTGGTCTTTTCATGATTGCCAAAGACATGGCAAAAAAACAGGGGATCAATGAATCTGGATACAAACTTTTGTTCAATGTTGAAAAAGGTGGAGGCCAGGTTATTTTTCATCTTCACCTTCATTTAATCGGTGGCTGGAAAAAATAAGGATGGAAACACTGCCAAATGTCACCCAGTCTCCTGTTCCTGGAAAATCCCAGGTCATGTATTGCGGGGACTGTGTGCCCTTTACTTTAACGCTTTCAACCAGGGTCAAGGGGAAAGCATGGGTAAGAACCAATCTTGGTTCTGCTGTAATTGCGCGAAAAGAAATCATAAGGCGTATAGAAAAAGATGAAATAAAGCTTGATGAAGCCTGGTATGATATCCAGATGGAGACAGAAGACGATCTGGTTTATAAAATTGTTCTTCCATTACATGAGACAGGATTTTTCCAGGCAAAATGTTTTTTTACCCCAAATAAAAATACAACAACAATCTGGCCCCTGGGTGATAATTGTGTGTTCAATGTAGAACCGGCAGGCACCTGTTGTGCCAATATTATTTACAACGCCTTTGTCAGGCAGTTTGGCAGATCAAAATCCGAGAAGCCAAAAAATTCTGGCGAACCAAAAAATTCTGGCGAAAATGATCTGTCATCCATCATTAACAAACTGGATGCAAAAGGCTATGCCGTCATCCCTGAATCAGGGAAATTCCGGGATCTTAAAGATCAGGTAGAATTTATTTTTTCCCGTCTCGGGTGCCGCGTCCTTCATTTGCTGCCCATACATCCCACCCCAACCACTTATGCCAGGATGGGTCGGTTCGGCAGTCCCTATGCAGCCTTGAATTTCACACAGGTTGATCCAGCCCTGGCTGAGTTTGACCCTTTGGCAACCCCCCTTGAACAGTTCATGGAGCTGGCTGATATGGTTCATTTACATAATGGATACCTGTTCATGGATATTGCCATTAATCATACTGGATGGGCAGCCTCCATCCATGAAACCAATCCTGAATGGCTGGTCAGAGGAGAAGACGGAAGGATAGAGGCTCCCGGGGCATGGGGCGTTACCTGGGCAGATTTGACAAAATTGGATTATTCAAACATTGATCTTTGGAAATATATGGCAGATGTTTTTTTGTTGTGGTGTCGCCGGGGTGTTGACGGGTTCAGGTGCGATGCCGGCTATATGATTCCCATTGAAGCCTGGGAATATATTGTTGCAAAGGTAAGACTTGAATTTCCTGAAACTCTTTTCTTTTTAGAAGGGCTGGGAGGACCGATTAAGACAACCCGGGAAATATTAACAAGGGCTAATTTTAATTTTGCCTATTCTGAGTTGTTTCAGAATTATACAAGAGAAGAGATTTCAAATTATCTGCCACAAGCGTATGATATATCACAGACCAGCGGAATAACCATTCATTTTGCAGAAACCCATGACAATAATCGCCTTGCCTCGGTTTCTATATTGTATGCACAAATGAGGACTTCTCTTTGTGCCCTTTTTTCAGTGTGTGGCGGATTTGGATTTGCCAATGGTTTGGAATGGTTTGCCACTCAAAAGATTGATGTCCATGAATTGAGCAGCCTTAACTGGGGGGATAAAATAAATCAGGTGGACCATATTTCAAAGCTGAATCTGATTTTAAAAAATCATCCGACCTATTTTTCCCAGACCCGGCTTGCCTTGATTCAGAAAAATCAATCTCAGTGCCTGGTTTTGATGCGGCACAATGAGCAGCATCATAAAAAACTTTTAATTGTAGTTAATCTTGATTGTGAAAATCACAGCGAGGCATCCTGGCAAAAACAGGATGCGAATATTAAAGAAACACTATTGTATGATCTGATCTCAGAGACACAAATTAAAACCCGGGAACACGATGACTATTGCGTGATGCAACTGACACCGGGACAAGTTCTGGCCCTGACACCTGATCCGGATGATATAAAAATCATAGAACAAAGCCGGCAGAGCAAAAGCCAGGCGATCCCGGAAAGGGCATATCTGCAGAAGCTCAGGGCAAAAGTATTGGCAATTCATACCACATTCAAAGGATATGGGAATATAAAAGGCATAAATATCGAACAAGAGGCTTTTTTATTTGCAAATGATCCTGTTGAGTTTATCCGATCTTTTAACAATAACTCAAAAGAGAGCCGGGTGATTGTCTTTGACTTTCAAAAGGATTTAAAACGCCAATTGATGATTCCACCCGGGTTTTTTCTTTTAGTAAAATGCAGGACCGGTTTCAGGGTTCAAATTACGTGTGCCCTTCAGGGTATTGATGAAAAAAAATCAATAAAAAATTCTCCTGCAACATTTCCCAAAATATTTTCAAAAATATTTCCCAAAACTTTTACAGGATATGAAGAAGGAATCCCAACCCGGGATGGAAAAGGCTTTTTTGCTCTTTTTTTTCCAAAAGAAATAAAAAATAACCATAAAGAATATACCTTAGGTCTCAGGGTATTTGAAACCAATAACCTAAAGGTCACACGTGGTACACAGGTCAAAAAAGTGCCATTATTATACCTTGCCCCTTTTGATGACTTATATATGAGTTCATCCTTTACAAGAAAAGAAATTGTAAGAACCCCTTTTTTAAAATTATTGGGCACCACCCAAACCGGGGGCATGATGAGGGCTGCTGCATGGTGGGGAAGGCTTGACAGCCGGTACGATGCAATCCTCGGGGCAAATATGGACAAGACCACACCGGAAAACAGGTGGATGGTGCTTTCAAGGTGCAGAATCTGGGCAATCTTTCAGGGATATTCCAGGGAACTTGCACCGGATTGTCTTGAAAAATTCACATTTTCCTATGATCATGGTGGGAAATGGCTGTTTCATGTTCCAACATCAGAAGGCAAGTATTATGCTTTGGAGCTATACTTGTCCATTGATCATGAGGATAATCATGTCAGCCTGTCCATATTGAGAATAAAATCCTCGGAAAATACTGGTTTTTTTCTGGAAGATGATAAAATTGTCACCATTATTATCCGGCCGGATATTGAAGACAGAAGTTTTCATGAAGTTGTTAAAGCATATATGGGACCCGAAAAAGCATGGCCGGCTGCTATCCTGGCTTTTGAAAAAGGATTTTTATTTTCACTTTCAAATGGGAAACAATTCAGGCTCGCTATATCAAAAGGTGAATTTGTTCATGAGCCTGAATGGCACTATATGATCCATCGTCCTTTGGAAGCCCAGAGAGGCTTGGATCCAGAATCTGATCTTTTCAGCCCGGGATATTTTACAGCCCCCTGCCTTGGCGGAAAAGCAGTGTTTCTCGATGGTGCCGTGATTGAAAATCAAGATAGGCAAATTGATTTTAGCGAACAGACAAAAGATTTAAAATTAAAACCCTTTGAAAACCAGATGCCCCTTTCCAAAGCAGTATACAAAAGTCTTGATGCTTTTCTTGTTAATCGCGGCAATGATAAGAGTGTGATTGCCGGATACCCCTGGTTTCTGGACTGGGGTAGAGACAGCCTGATATTTTGCAGAAGCTTGATTGAACTGAATCGTTTTTCAGAAGCCAAGGCTATATTAAGACTTTTTGCCAGGTTTGAAAATAATGGAACGCTGCCTAATATGATCTGCGGTAAGGATGCAGCAAATATTGAAACTTCTGATGCGCCGCTATGGTTTTTTGCCTGCTGCAAAGACCTTGTGCAAAAAGAGAAGAGCCACGATTTTTTAAATGAAGAGCTTGATAATCGAAGAATTCTGGATATCCTCCTGTCCATTGCACATTCTATGATAAAAGGAACTCAGACAGGTGTGAAGGCTGATCCTGAAACCTGGCTTTTATACAGCCCCGCGCATTTTACATGGATGGATACCAACTTCCCTGCAGGGTCTCCAAGACAGGGGTATCCTGTAGAGATCCAGGCCTTATGGTATAATGCACTGAATCTTCTGGCATATATTGATGCATCCAATAAAACAGACTGGCACCAAAAAGCTAAAACAGTTCAAGATGCCGTTCTTGATCTTTTTTATAATGAAAAATCAGGCTTTTTTTCAGATTGTCTCCATTCCGACGGCCCGATTGGTGCAAAAAATGCGGTGGCCGACGATGCCTTAAGACCCAACCAATTGTTTTTGTTTACACTTGATGTGATAGAAGATAAAAAAATTGCACAAAAATGTGTTGAAACCTGCCAGGAATTACTTGTTCCAGGGGGGATCAGAAGTCTTGCTGATTCAAAGCTTGAATATCCCATCAATATTTTTTATAATGGTGAATTGATAAAGGATCCCAACACACCTTATTCAGGAGAATACAAAGGAGACGAAGATACCCTAAGAAAACCCGCCTACCATAATGGTACAGCCTGGACCTGGCAGTTTCCAGTATTTTGTGAAGCATGGGCAATGGCATTTGGTAAAAACAGCCATTTGACATGCCTGGCATGGCTTGGCAGTGTGATTGATTTAATGAGAAAAGGGGCTGCCGGATATATCCCTGAAATCCTTGACGGTGACTATCCTCATACTCCAAGGGGATGTGATGCACAGGCATGGGGGTCAAGTGAGGCTGCCAGGGTTATGCACAAGTTATTACAATAAATTTGATATAGGAGAAAAGTTTTTTATATGGAAAAGATGCAGATTTACAAAGTATATCCTTCCATCCCTGAACCCCTGTCCTTTCTGGACGATCTTGCCAGGAACCTTTGGTGGTGCTGGAACCACGAAGCAAATGACCTGTTCCAGAGAATCAATTCTGTGCAATGGGAAAAAATCGGTAAAAACCCTGTGGCCTTTCTTTCTCATATATCCCAGAGACGATTTGATGAACTTTCAAAGGATGAAAGTTTTTTGACGCACCTTGGGCGGGTAAAGGCAAAATTTGAAAAAATGTTTTCCTCTGTGTCACAGATTAAAGAGCTTGATCTGGGTGTAAAAGAGACAATAGCCTATTGTTCCATGGAATTTGGGCTCCATGAATCCCTGCCGTTTTTTGCAGGGGGTTTAGGTATTCTTGCCGGTGATCATCTAAAGGCATCCTCTACTCTTGGAATTCCTTTGACCGGTATCGGCCTGTTTTTCCGGGAAGGTTATTTCAGACAGTTTCTTGATCATAATGGCTGGCAGCAGGAAACCTATCCCATCAATGATGTGTTTGAACTTCCTGTTCAACGAGTAAAAGACAACTCAGGCTTTGATATAAAAATTGAAATACCGGGACCAGCGGGCAAGATCTGTGCATGTGTCTGGCAAATAAAGATAGGGAAAATCAAATTATTACTATTGGATACAGATTTACCGGAAAATTCAAAAAAAATCAGAGAGATTACATCCCGGCTCTACGCCAGTCACGGTGAGACCCGGGTTGCCCAGGAAATATTATTGGGAATCGGAGGTATAAAGGCCTTGAGCGCCATGGAGATATTTCCCAATATCTGTCACATGAATGAGGGACATTGTTCCTTTGCCGGACTGGAAAGAGTTTCCATTATCATGGACAAGTATAGCCTGGATTTTGAAAGTGCGGTTCAAATTTGTAAGAGAAGTTCTGTTTTTACCACCCATACCCCAGTAGCTGCCGGGCATGATGAATTTCCAAAAGAATTGATCTTGCCCTATATTAAGCCCTATGCTGAAAAGTTTGGTATTTCAGCAGATGAATTATTAACACTGGGAGAACCCCTTGGCATTAAGGACACAGGAAAATTTTCCATGTTTATTTTTGGTATTAATTTTTCAGGTCATATTAATGGTGTCAGCCGGCTGCACGGTCGGGTGGCCCGCCGGATGTGGCAGTCTCTATGGCCGGGAAGGCATGTGGAAGAAATACCCATTTCACATATTACCAATGGTGTGCATATTCGTTCTTATCTTTCCAGGCTTAAAAACACTTTATTTGAACGGTATCTGCCTTCAGAGTGGGTCAACTGTCTGTCAAGTCCGGAGCTGATTTCAAGAATAGACCAGATAGAAGATGAAGAGCTGTGGCATGTCCATGAAATGGACCGGTCCAATTTAATTAGAAAATGCCGGCAGTTATTATTGAAACAATATGAAAGGCGGAGTGCACCCAGAAATGTACTGGATGAAATTGCCAGTGTATTGGACGCTAAGGCATTGACCATTTGTTTTGCCCGCAGGTTTGCCACGTATAAACGGGCAGGGCTTCTATTAAAAGACATCCCCCGTTTGACAAGACTCATCACGGATGAGAACAGGCCCATCCAGCTTGTGTTTGCAGGCAAAGCCCATCCCAATGACAATGAGGGCAAACATATCATCAAAAAAATTGTTGAATTTGCAAGGGTTCATGATGTCAGGCACAGGGTTGTTTTTCTTGAAAATTACGATATTAATATTGCAAGATATATGGTTCAGGGATGTGATGTCTGGCTCAATACTCCAAGAAAGCCCAATGAAGCCTGTGGTACTTCAGGAATGAAAGCATCTGCAAATGGCGGGTTAAATCTTTCCATTCTTGATGGATGGTGGTGTGAAGGATTTAACGAGAACCGGGGATGGTGCATTGGAAACGGAGATGTTTATGATAACAATGAATACCAGGATGAAGTTGAAAGCCAGGCCCTGTTCAATATTCTTGAAAGTGAGGTGATTCCAAAATTTTATGACAGGAATAGAGGCAATCCACCTTTACAATGGATCACGATGATGAAAGAGGCCATGAAAATGGCGATCATTGATTTCTCCAGCGATCGGATGGTCAGGGAGTATTCAACAAGATTTTATATTCCTGCAGCCAGAAATTTTAAATTATTAATAGATGATTCAGCCAGAAAAGCAAAAGAACTGGCCATGACCCATTCCCGGTTGATATCCCTGTGGAGCGGGATAAGTGTATCAAAACCAGAGGTCAGTACGGAAATTGACTTTATCGTTGGGGATACCTTCAGGATCACCCTTAAGGTTTTTCTGGGTGAATTAACCCCGGAAGAGGTTGAGGTACAGATTTATCATGGCAAAATAAGATCTTCAGATCATCTTGAGGGAAGCCGTGCAGAAACCATGTGGGTGCAGGAAACCACTGGTAATGGAACATACATTTATGCCTGTACAATTACCTGCTCTGATTCTGGACGTTTTGGTTATACGGCCCGGGTGATTCCAAAAGGGGATGAGGTATTGAGCAATACTCCAGGCCTTATTACATGGGCCAATGGAGATGATTAAAATGGTGAATGGCTAAAAGCTAATGGCTAACCGCACATGTCAAAATTATTTAAGCTGATTTTTTAAATTAAAGAGAAGAACGAAACCCGGCAAAGGAAAAAGAGAATGGCACAAAAACCGAGAATCCTGATTGTGACTCCAGAAGTGACTTATCTTCCCGAGGATATGGGTGATCATTCTAATTATTCTGCAAAGGCAGGCGGCCTTGCCGATGTGTCTGCAGCGCTCATCAGTGCATTGTTTGATTTTGGCTGTGATGTCCATGTGGCCCTGCCGGATTATCGTTCTATTTTTAGTGGATACACCACAAAGACACACAACAGGGAACTTGAAAAAATTAGAAAACGCCTGGATGATGAAAGAATTCATCTGGCCGCGGACCGGGCCTTTTTTTATCTTGATAATGTCTATTCCGGATATTCAGATAAAGACCTTAAAGTGTCCCTGGCATTTCAAAGAGAGGTCATTAACAATATTATTCCAAGGGTTGAACCGGATATCATCCATTGCAATGACTGGATGACAGGCTTGATTCCGGCCATGGCAAGACAAATTGAAATCCCCTGTCTTTTTACAATTCACAATATTCATACCATGACCTCCACCATGGCTGAAATTGAGGACCGGGGAATTGATGCCGCATCCTTCTGGAACCAGCTTTTTTTTAAAACACCACCTCATAGTTATGAAGAAAGCCGGGACTGGAACCGGGTGGATTTTTTGACTTCAGGTGTGTTTGCAGCCCATTATGTAAATACAGTAAGTCCCACTTTTTTAAAAGAAATTGTTGAAGATCGCCATCCGTTTGTTGAAAACTGTTTAAAAAATGAGTTGATCAATAAATACCATGCTGGATGTGCCACAGGGATTTTAAATGCACCTGAGCCGGAATTTAACCCCGCTGTTGATGAGATGATCCGGTATAATTATGGGCCGAAAAATCACCGGAAAATAAAGGCTCAAAACAAACTCTGTATTCAAAAAATTCTCGACCTTGATCAAGATGAGAATGCCGTCATGTTTTTCTGGCCCTCAAGACTTGACCCTGTACAGAAAGGATGCCAGCTTCTGGCCCAGATCATGTATGATATTGTATCCCAATACGGGGATGCCAATCTCCAGATTGTTTCTGTGGCCAGTGGAGAATATCAGAAACATTTTCATGATATTGTCAGGTATCATGGCCTTGAACGAAGAGTTGCCATTTGCGGATTCAGTGAAGGATTGTCTCACCAGGCCTTTGCCGGCAGTGATTTTTTATTTATGCCGTCTTCATTTGAACCCTGCGGTCTTCCCCAGATGGTGGGTGGCGTTTATGGGACATTACCCATTGTTTTCGATACAGGGGGGTTGCATGATACCATCCATCAACTGGACACTGAAAATAATATGGGTAACGGTTTTTTATTTGATGTACATGATGCCAAGGGATTCAAATGGGCCATAGACAGGGCCATGGATTTTTATTTTCTTGATCCTGATATAAAGGAAGTTCAAATTAACCGGATTATGATTGAAAGTGTACTTGAATTTAATCATAGCAGATGTGCGGAAGAGTATATTAACTTATATGAAAAAATGCTTAAAAGACCATTCATTGTCTGATCCTGGAATTTTCAATGACCCTTATCTTCTCGCCTATGCAGATATAATATCCTCAAGGCGATTAAGCGCCATTGGGCTTGAAAATAAAATAAAACAGGAAAATAAGGGTTCTTTACGGTCTTTTGCAGATTATCATAAGATTTTTGGACTTCATTTCGATGAGGATGGGGATAAGGATAAAGGCTCATGGATTTTCAGGGAATGGGCCCCCAATGCCAAAGAGATGTTTATTGTCTGCGAAAAAACATCCTGGTTGAAAAATAAAGATTTTCAGCTTAATAAAAAAGATAACAATGTATTTGAAAGACAATTTTCAAAAGAAATATTTTCCCACAAAGATCTTTTCAGGCTAAAAATTGTATGGCCGGGGGGGGAGGGGGACAGGATTCCCACTGCAGCCACAAGGGTTGTTCAGGATACCCATACTGATATTTTTAATGCCCAGGTCTGGCAGCCAAAAGAACAATACAAATGGAAAACAAAAAAAAATCTGCCTTTAACAAAAAGGTCACAGGCAAAAAGGCCGCTGTTGATTTATGAAGCCCATGTAGGCATGGCATTGGAAGAGGGCAGGGTAGGGACATATGTTGAATTTGAGAACCATATTCTGCCAAAAATAGTTGATGCAGGGTATACTGCCGTTCAGCTGATGGCCATTCAGGAACATCCATATTATGGGTCATTTGGGTATCATGTTGCAAACTTTTTTGCACCATCATCAAGATTTGGCACTCCGGAAGAATTAAAGAGCCTGACTGATGCTGCTCATAAAAAAGGCATAAAGGTTTTTATGGATATCATCCATTCCCACGCTGTAAATAATGAAGTGGAAGGTATTGCAAAATTTGACGGGACGGGTTACCAGTTTTTCCATGACGGCCCCAAAGGTTACCACAGGCAATGGGATTCAAGATGTTTTGATTATGGTAAAGCTTATGTATTAAAATTTCTCCTATCCAATTTAAGATTCTGGATCGAAGAATTTCAAATTGACGGGTTCAGGTTTGACGGTATTACCAGCATGCTGTTTAAAGACCATGGTCTTGGACGGGCATTTGCAAGTTATTCAGATTACTATGGGGATGATGTGGATGTGGATGCCCTGTCGTATTTGTACCTTGCAAACAGCCTTGCCCATGACATTAATTCTGATTTTATAACCATTGCTGAAGATGTCAGCGGATATCCAGGACTTGCCGCTCCCATTTCAAAAGGGGGTACAGGGTTTGATTACCGTTATGCCATGGGGATTGCAGATTTCTGGATACGCTTGTTAAAAGACTATAAAGATGAGCTATGGCCCCTTGGCACCCTCTGGTATGAACTGACAACAAAAAGAAAAGAAGAAAAAACCATTTCTTATGCCGAATCCCATGACCAGGCCCTGGTGGGTGATAAAACCCATATGATGCATCTGATGGGTAATAATATCTATACATCCATGAAAAAGGATAATGAAAGCATTGAAACTTTTAGAGGGGTGGCCCTGCATAAGATGATCCGCCTGATTACCATTGCCACGGCAGGTTCCGGCTATCTGAATTTTATGGGCAATGAATTCGGGCATCCTGAATGGGTGGATTTTCCGTCCGAGAGAAACAATTTTTCTTTTCATTATGCCAGACGTCAGTGGTCATTAAAATATGATCAGGATCTGTATTTTTCCTGCCTTTTTGAATTTGATAAGAAAATGATCGCCTTTGTTAAGGAACAGGATTTGTTTTCTTCGCCCGATGTGAATCTTTTATGTGTGCATGAAGATGACAAGGTCATTGCCTTTGAAAGGAATCAAACAATTTTTGTTTTTAATTTTCATCATTCAAAATCTTTTTCAGATTATACCTTTGATGTTCAGCCGGGTGAGTACGAGATGATTTTTAATTCTGATGAAGCCCGGTTTGGTGGAAAAGGCAGGCTTAAACAGGATCAGGTCCATTTTAGTTTTTCTGATTCAAAAAGATTTGGCAATGTGAATCTAATAAGTCTTTACCTGCCGACAAGAACGGCAATGGTATTGAAATTGAAATTGAATTTGAAAAAAGCGTGAATTTTATTTTTCTCATTGACAAGAATTGAAAGAATCTGTATTGTACGTAAATATTTTGGATAAAAAAATGAATAAAATAAAACACATAAGCATATTTAATTTTGGACGTTTCTTTTTTAGAAACGTTCATCCGATGTGACGTTTTATTTTTTAGTTAAATAAAACCCCGGGTGGACATGAAAACCACCCGGGGTTTTTTAGGTTTTAAGGCTCTGGGAAAATTTTTCCAGAGCTTTTTTTATTTTAAACGGTTTTAAATTATTTTTTTAAAAGGGAGAAAATCAATGATTCTTGTACTTGAAAGCAAGATTACTCAAAATCAGACGGATAAAATTAAAAACAGGCTTTCTGATGAAGAGTGTATCACAAGTGAAATCACAGATGACGGCAGAAATATAATCGGCGTCATCGGTAAAATCAGAACAAGCCTGGATGAATTTAAGCAAATGGACGGTGTCGCTGATGCCTTTCCCATTAAAACCCCCTATAAACTTGTCAGCCGGGAATTTAAATCAGAAGATACCAAGGTGAAGGTCGGCAATGTTGTGGTGGGAGCAGATAGAATTGTCATTGTGGCAGGGCCCTGCGCAGTAGAAAGCCATGATCAGGCCATGACCATTGCAAAAGAGGTAAAAAAATATGGCGCGGTTCTGTTCCGTGGTGGTGCCTATAAACCCAGATCTTCACCATATTCTTTCCAGGGACTGGAAGAAGAAGGACTCAAAATTCTTGCCCATGTCAGGGAAGAGACAGGACTTGGGGTGGTCACGGAAATCACATCTGTTTCCCAGGCAGATCTGATGAAAAAATATGTTGATGTGGTCCAGATCGGTGCCCGGAACATGCAGAATTTTGAGCTTTTAAAATGTGTCGGCCGTATGGGTTTACCTGTTGTGCTGAAAAGAGGGCTTGCCGCTACGATTCTGGAATGGTTGATGTCTGCAGAATATATTATGGCTGAAGGAAACAACGACGTCATTCTTTGTGAAAGAGGCATCCGAACCTTTGAACCCTATACCAGAAATACTCTGGATCTTTCTGCCATTCCGGTCTTGAAAAAACTGACCCACCTGCCCATTATTATTGATCCGAGCCATGCCACGGGTATGAGGGAAAAAGTTAGTCCCATGGCAAGGGCAGCAGTGGCAGCAGGAGCGGATGCCCTTATGATAGAAGTTCACAATAACCCGGACCAGGCGCTTTCAGACGGGCCCCAGAGCCTCTATCCTGAACAATTCGGGCAGCTGACCCGGGATATCTACGTTATTGCACCAGTTGTGGGCAAACAGCTTGATTTTGATTATTTAAAAAAATCAGAAATGATCAATAATATGGAAGCCAAAGATTCAAAAACAGCCGCTTTTATTGGTGAATATGGGGCCTACAGCCATAAGGCGAGCCTGGGCTATTTTGGTGAAGAAATCACACCAGTTCCCATGAAAACATTTAAAGATATTTTTCATGCAGTTCAAACCGGGGGTTGCCAGTATGGAGTTATACCGTTGGAAAATTCTCTTTCCGGGTCCATCCATGAAAATTTTGATCTGCTTCAGGAATATGATCTCAAGATTATAGGAGAGATTACCTTAAGGATTAAACATGCTTTAATTGCCCATGAGAATGTTTCAAAGAATGAGATTACAAAAATTTTTGCACCGCCACCGGCATTTTCCCAATGTAAAAATTACCTGGATCAATATCCTGATATTGAACAGGTACCTGTAAAGGCTACATCCAGTGCAGTCAGGCATGTCAAAGATTCCAATGACAAACATGCTGCTGCCATAGGATCAACCATGGCGGCAAAGATTTTTAATATGAATATTCTTGAAGAGTCCATTGAAGACAATCCAAGAAATTACACAAGGTTTGCCATTATTGCCAAAGAGAACAAAGGTCGTAAAAAAGTGAATAAAACATCCATCATTTTTTCCACTGGAAATAAACCTGGTGCTTTATTTGAAGTAATGAAAGTTTTTTCAGAATATCAGATTAATCTTGTTAAATTAGAATCCCGCCCCATGCTTGGAAAACCATGGGAATACATGTTCTATGTGGATATTGAAGCTGATATTGAACTTCCTGAACTTGCATCGGTTATGGAAAAACTTAAGGAGAAAGCAGAAAATCTCAGAATTTTAGGGCGGTATTAAACGGAAAATACTAAAAATTTTAGTAACTATTCAGCTCTTATGCTTGAAACCGCCCTGTCTGATGGATATTTTTGTTCGATGCTAAACGCTTAACCTCCTGCAAATATCCATCAGACAGGGCTATGAGATAATTTCTTTTAACGGGCTAAACAATTACAAACTTTATAGAGTAAAGGTGTTGGACTTAACTTTTTTCATGACATACAGGATATGTTTATTGTAATAATTTTTCAATTTTAACAGCCCCTACTTTAAATTCCGGGATTTTGGCCAATGGGTCAAAGGCAGTGGAACTGGTTAAAATATTGGTCGGGTTTTCACCAAAATGAATGGGCAAAAATAATGTCCCTGGTTTTATATCAGTTGTTATCCTGGCAGGGACTTCCATTTGCCCCCTTCTTGACGTCAACAGCACAGATTCATTGGACATGATTCTAAGTTTTTGTGCATCTTTTGGATTAATTTCCACATATCCGGTTTTCTGTTCCACATCCAGATGTTTTGACACCCTTGTCATGGTACCGGTATGGAAGTGTGCAAACATCCTGCCTGTGGTAAGCAGGAATGGATAGTCTTCACAGGCAAGCTCTGCCGGGTCCTTATAGTCAATTGCATGGAATCTGCCTTTCCCACTGGCAAAGGATTCTTTGTGAAGATAGGGTGTTCCCGGATGCTCTTGAGTGGGACATGGCCATTGCAGACCATTGATGCCAAGCAGTTCATAGGTCATCCCCCCATAGCTGTTTGTTGTCAAAGAGGTGATCTCGTTAAAGATTTCTTCGGCAGAGGTATAGGACATGTCATATCCCATGGCCGTGGACAGTTTTGAGATGATTTCCCAGTCAGATAAAGCATTGCCTATCGGTTCTACTGCTTTTCGTATTCTCGAGCATCGTCTTTCTGTATTGGTAAAGGTCCCCTCCCTTTCTCCCAGAGCAGCAGAAGATAATACCACATCTGCTATCTGGGCAGTCTCTGAAAGGAAAATATCCTGGACGGCAAGAAAATCAAGTTTTTTAAGGGCATGATTCATATGATTCCAGTCCGGGTCGCTGAGTTTTGGGTTTTCACCAATGATATACATGGCTTTGATTTTACCATGGTCAATGGCTGAGATCATATCCGTGATGGTCATGCCTGGAGTGCCGGAAAGTTCACATTTCCAGGCATCTGAAAATTTTTTTAATACAGCAGGATTGGCAACGGGCTGATATCCGGTGAATACATTGGGCAACCCCCCCATGTCACAGGCTCCCTGGACATTGTTCTGTCCTCTTAACGGGTTTACGCCCCCCCCGGCAACACCGACATTTCCGCAGAGCATGGCGATATTGGCGCAGGATTTTACATTATCAACACCCGTGGTATGCTGTGTAATTCCCATGGCATATAATAATGCAGCAGGAGAATTTGTGGCATAGAGTTCCGCCATTTTTTCAATATCTTTTTTGTCAACTTCAGTAATTTTTGAAACCTTTGCCGGTGTATATTTTTCAATGGTTTTTTTAAAGGCTTCAAAGTCTTCGCATCGGATATTAATGTATTCTTTAGAATGCCAGTTGTTTTTAATAATCACATGCATCATGCCGTTTAAAAGAGCAACATCAGAACCCAGGCTATGATGGACACAAAGATCGGCAAGCCTGGCAAGCTGAATATTTCTGGGATCAGCAACAATTAATTTTGCTCCATTTTCCTTTGCCTTCATAATACGGCTGGCAATCAAGGGATGGCAGGCTGTTGTGTTGGATCCAATAACAAAAATCAATTTCGAGTCCGTTTCAAATTCAGCAATGGAATTTGTCATGGCACCACTTCCGAATGCAGCGGCAAGACCTGCCACTGTGGAAGAGTGTCACAGACGGGCGCAATGATCTACATTATTTGTTCCAATGACTGCCCGTGTAAATTTCTGGGCCAGATAGTTTTCCTCGTTGGTTATTTTGGCAGATACCAGAACCCCGATGGCATCTGGGCCAAAGTCCTGTTTGATTTTTTGAAACTGTGTTGCACTATAATCAATTGCTTCATCCCATGTTGCTTTTTGAAATTTACCCTTCTCTTTAATCAATGGTGTTTTCAGCCGCATAAAACTATTGATATATTCATGGAGATTCCATCCTTTTATGCACAGTTTACCCTGATTTACCGGGTAAGATTTAAGGGGCAGGGTGGAATTTATTTTTCCATCAATAACTTCGAAGAGAACGCCGCAGCCGGTTCCGCAATATGAGCAGACTGAGGGTACAAATTTGCAGTCCATTATTTTTTTCCTTGTATTTGATCATCCATTGGTTTTGGTTTTAATTCTACTTTATCTCCGATGATGGTAAAAGGAGATTTTTCAATACCGCCTCCTGGGCTGTAATTAAAAACAGTGGATACAATTTCATTGACTTCCCTGTAAAGAAGGCGCAAAGGGATGTGAGAAGGGCAGGCATCTTCACATAATCCGCAGTCGATACATCTTCCTGCCATATGGGTTGCCCTGACAAGATGGAAAATAGGAATTTCAACCGGCAGTGTTCCCGGCTCGACAAGACTTGGATGTTCAAGACTGCATTCCGTACAGAAACAGACCGGGCAGATATTTCTGCACCCGTAGCATTTTATGCATTTACTGAATTCATACATCCATCTGGAAAAACGCTCGCTATTATCATAGTCCTCCAAGAGGGTATTTGTATCCATATTAAAGTCAATCCCATGTTCTTTTTTAAACGCTCCGCTGTGTTTTGGTTCCAGATAAGAGCAATCCCCATGGGGTTTGATGGGAGACGGGCAGCAATTGACATTCACAGTTTCAATCTGGTCAGGGTTTAACTGGTTCCAGGTGTAAAGAAGATTCAATGCCCGCTGGTTGCAATCCCTTGCGATGATTCCGATTTTAATGTCAGGGTGTTTTTCTGTTAGATGAGTTGCTATTTTTTCAAGAGAGTAACGATTTTCACCGATTTGAAGGTCTTTTAGTTCATCTAAATTGTCCCGGGTAAAACCGTGGGGAATTAAATGTCCATCTAATGCCTTATATCCTAAAAATATATCAACCTTGTTCTGTGTAATGAGTTGTTCGACCTGATTGATAATCGTCATATCTTATATCGCTCCTTTAACAACATCGTCGATTTTCAAGGGGTTGGGCCCCATTTTCCTGATTTTTTCTGTAAAATCAGTAACAACTTGTACATATTTCTGTGCTTCAGCCGAAGAGATCCATTCAAGATGGAGACGTCCTTCAAGCCCTATGAATTTTAAAAGTTCCTGAAGAAACGTAATTCTTTTGATGGTCATATGATTACCAGACTGGTAATGACAGTCTCCAATATGTCAACCACCCACCAGAACCCCGTCAGCTTTGCTCTGCAATGCCCTGAGGATATGATGGGGTGATATGGATGCCGTACACATGACCCTGACCGGTAGGATATTGGGGGGATACTGAAGCCGTGAGACACCGGCCAGGTCTGCAGCCCCATAAGTGCACCAGTTGCACATAAAGGCAATTATTCTAGGTTCAAATATATCTGTTTTCAAGAGAAAGCTCCTTTTTTTATTTATGCGCTCATTGCACTTTTAATTTGCGCATACAGCTGTTCATTATTAAATCCGTCAAGCGTCAAGGCTTCAGAAGGGCATGTGGCAGCACATGCGCCGCATCCCTTGCAAAGGGCGCTGTTTATCAGTGCAACATTTTTTTTGATATCCATGCTAATAGCCCCGTATGGGCATACTTCGATGCAGCCCTCACAGCCTGAACAAAGTTTGGGATTCACTTTCGCTACAATACCGCCGATACTGATCGTATCTTGTGCCAGGGTTGTTATCGCCCTTGATGCAGCGGCCTTGGCCTGGGCAATGCTTTCATCAATGGGCTTTGGATAATGGGCCATTCCGCAAAGGAAGATTCCATCAGTGGCAAAATCCACAGGCCTCAGTTTCTGGTGGGCTTCCAAAAGCCACCCGTCACTGTCACAGGCAACTTTGAAGGCCTGGGAAAGTCCTGTATTGTCACTGGCATCTATTCTCGAGGCAAGGCAGAGAATATCCGCATCAACAGACAATCTTCGTCCTAAAATAGGGTCTTCAAATTCAACACTGACATATCCCTCACCCGGCGCGACAATAGGTTTGTTCTCCGGGTCATACCGAAAGAAAAGAATGCCAAGGTCTCTGGCCTGTTTATAAATAAGTTCCCTTTTTCCATAGGTCCTGATATCCCTGTATAGAATAAAAATGTTTGCCTCGGGATTCATTTTTTTTATTTCAATTGCGCTGTGTATGGAATGAGTGCAACAGACTTTTGAACAATAAGGATGTGCCTCATCTCTTGATCCTACACATTGGATGAAAAGAATATTTTCAGCCTTTTTAATAGGGGTCGCCCCTTTTTTAAGAACAGCATCAAGGTCAAGATGGGTCATAACGGAGGCATGCTTTCCATAAAGATATTCGTCCGGGTTTGACTCTTTTGCACCCACGGCAAGAATGGCAACACCATGGGAAATTTGTCGTTCAGATTCTCCTGATACAATGATGGTATTAAAATTTCCCACAAACCCATCCACCTGTTTGACATTAGACCCTAGAAACAGATCGATCCGGTCATTTTTTTCAACATCCTGTATCAGCTGTTTTACATATGCCCCGATATCTTCATCAAGATATGTTTTGTTAAGCCGTCTTGCATTCCCGCCCAGATTTTGATCTTTTTCCACAAGGCAGACAGGAAATCCCTGGCGTGCAAGGGAAAGAGCAGCGGTCATTCCGGCAATACCGCCACCCACCACAAGACCTGACTGGGTAACGGGCAGTTGGTTTTCGAACAAGGAAGTTAAAAGAAAACTTTTGGCAACGGCCATTCGCACAAGATCTTTGGCTTTTTGTGTGGCCTGTTCCGGTTGCTTTGCATGTACCCATGAATCATGATTTCGAATATTTGCCATTTCAAAGAGGTATTTGTTCAGACTTGCATTGATAAGGGTCTGTTTGAACAGATCCTCATGGGTTTTAGGAGAACAGGCAGCAACGACAACTTTGTTTAATCCTTTTTCTTTTATCACCTGGGCCATTTTATCCTGGGTATCCTGTGAACAGGTAAAAAGGTTTTCTTCAGAATAGATGACTCCGGGAAGTGTTTTTGCATATTCAACAACCTGGGGGACATCAATGACCCCGCCGATATTTGTTCCGCAGTTGCATACAAAAACACCTATTTTAGGAAATTCTCTAGTAGCGTCACGCTCCTGGGGAATAGTAATTTTTTTTGTTTTTGTGTGTCTTGCAAGGGCAATATTTTCAGTTGCCGCTGCTGCTGCGGAACTGGCTTCCATTACCGACTGGGGGATATCTTTGGGCCCGGTTAAAACGCCACAGGCATATATACCAGGTGATGACGTCGATACAGGGTTGAAACTATCAGTTTTTATAAAATTGTGATGGTCTAGTTTGATACCCATGATTTTTGCAAGGTCAATAGAAGACTTTCCTATTTCAAGACCCGTGGACAGAACAACGATATCAAACACTTCATTTTCCATATGGCCGGATTCAGTCACATACATCAGCGATATGCCGCTTTTATCTATGAGAGGAACCGCTGTGTGGACTTTGGATCGTATGAAGCGCACCCCTTTTTCTTGGGCGGTTTCCACATATTTGTCAAAATCTTTTCCCTGGGTTCTCATGTCCATATAGAAGATTGCACAGTCTAAAGGTTCTTTGCTGTGATCCTTGCTCATGATGGACTGTTTTACTGCATACATGCAGCAGACCGAGGAGCAATAGCCATTATTGCATTTGTTTTCATCCCGAGACCCTACACACTGCAGCCAGGCAATTTTTTTGGGATGCGTTGTCTGTTTCTTATCAGAGGGTAAACATAGCTGACCTCCAAAGGGGCCCGTGGCAGAAAGTATCCGTTCAAACCCCATTGACGTTACAATATCAGGATGCTGGTTAAACCCAAAGTTATCCAGTTTTGAAGGATCAAAGGAATTGAATCCGGTTGAAAGGATTATTGAACCGACATGAAGTGATAACTCTTCTTTCGTGTCTTCAAAGTTTATGGCACCTGCCGGGCATAATTTTTCACAAATTCCGCATTTTTGCTTGTTTAAATAGATACATTGGGTGTCATCAATGGCATATTTTAATGGCACAGCCTGGGGGTAGGGGACATAAATCGCCTTTCTTTTCCCAAGGCCTTCATTATATTCATCTTCAACTTTTTTTGGGCATTTTTCTGCACAAAGACCGCAGGCCAGACATTTATCTGTATCTATATAGCGGGGGTGCTTTACAAGGGAAACTTTAAAATTACCCTCGGATCCTGAAACGGCTGAAATTTCCGTAAGTGTTAGCAGTTCGATGTTTGAGTGCCGGCCGACCTCGACCAGTTTAGGAGAAATAATTCACATGGCACAGTCATTGGTTGGGAATGTCTTGTCGAGCTGGGCCATTTTCCCCCCAATGGCAGGAGATCGTTCAACCAGGTAAACATAAAATCCTGAGTTAGCAAGATCCAAAGAAGCCTGTATTCCTGAAATACCGCCGCCTACAACCATTATAGATCCCTGAAGGGCGGTCTGGTTTATATTTTCTATTTTCATTTAATTACTCCGTGGTTTTATATACGAGATTTTATATACGAGATTAATCTTTGAAAGCATTTTGAATGGCAATGGCAATATCGTCCTCACTAAACGGTTTTGATATATAGTCATTGGCACCCAGCTTCATGGCAGTGACAGCATTTTTAACTGTAGAATATCCTGTGATAACAATGATATAAATCTCAGGTTTGATTTTTTTAACAGTTTCTAAAATTTTCATGCCATCCATGTCTTTAAGTTTCATATCAAGAAGAAGCACATCATAAGGATTATTTAAAACGATCTCAAGTCCGGCAACACCTGATAAAGAATGATCACACAGATATCCCAATTCTCCTAAAATTATTTCACAGCCTTTGCAGATTATATTTTCATCATCAATAATCAGTATTTTTTTTTGTGTCATTGATCAGCCTTTCGAGGTATTTTCTTTTGGTTTGCTTATTATTGGCAATTTTATGGTAATCAAAGTTCCAGTGCCTTTTTCACTCAGTATTTTTACCTTGCCCTTATGATTTTTAATAATACCATAGCTGACGGCTAGTCCAAGACCTGTTCCAGTTGTTTTGGTAGTATAAAACGGCTCAAATATTTTTTTTAATTTGTCCTGAGGTATGCCATGCCCGTTATCCTGAATTTCTATAAGGACAGATTCATTTTCCTTATCCATTTTGGATCGTATACCAATCCTTCCTTTTTCATTAACGGCATGGATTGCATTCAACAGCATGTTGATCAGCACTTGCTCGATCTGGTTGTCATCCAATTGAAAATTTACAATGTCTGGGTCAAGATTCTTTTTTATTTGGATGCGTTTTATGAAAAACTCATTCTCCATCAAGGCAAGCGCTTTTTCAATTACCTTATTAATGTTTGCATCCACCTTTTCAGGTTTTTTTTCTCTGGAGAAATCAAGCAATCCCTGAATAATCGTCTTACACCTTTGTGTTTCCTCCATGATAATTTCAAGCCCATCCTTAAACTGCCCGTCTTCTGATGCTTTCTTAAAAAGATTTGAACTGTAAAGCAGTATTCCGGTAAGTGGGTTATTTATTTCATGGGCAATTCCCGCGGCCATTCGTCCCAGGGATGACAAGCGGTCAATTTTTGTGGCAAGTTGGTTATACCGCGAATTGTAAAATTTTATTCTGTCATTGTGGTCGATTGCACAGGCACACTGTTCAGTCACAGCCTTTGTGAAATCCAGTTCATCATCGGAAAAAGTCTTTTTTTTGTTAAAATATGTTCTAATAAATCCAAAGACCATGTTATCAATTACCAAAGGCACATCCACCATCATCCGGATGCCGATATCCCATGCTTCTTGCGGATACTTTACCCTATGTGCGTTTTTGATATCCGTAATAATCTGGATGCTATGGTTTTTATCGGGCCAGGACATGAACCTTTTTCCTGTCAAAGGCTCCAGGGCAATATATTTTTCATCTATTCCATAGGATGCACGAATATGAAAATTGTCAGAGTCTTTATTAAAAATGCAGATGGCGGCACCTTTTGCACCAAGACCTTGGGTTGTATTGGAAACAATGAGTTTCAGCACTTCATTCAAATCTGTTTTGCTTGTAGAATGAACTACTTTACTCACCTCCCGAAACATCCGATAAAAGCTTTCAAATTTTTTTAATTCAGTCATATGTTCTCTTTTGGCTTCGAGTCAAAAATCAACAAAGAAAAGACCATAATTGTTAAATTAAGGCAAGCAAAATTTTGGTTTGCCTGTCTTGATTTTACCATGCTTCCCTTTCGAGGCGTTTGTAGATGAACATTAACTGCTTTTGTGTCAGTTCACCGATATTCTCATTGATCCATTGCAGGTCACCGGATGCAATGGCCGCTTTTGCCTCGGAAGTTAATGTATACTCTGCCAGGGCGGCACTTCCTTCTTCCATAAGATAAACCCAGAAATTCTCATCTTCGGATGTCCGATTTAATACTTTTAATACTTCTCTTTTCTGGATGGATTTTTTCTTTTCAGGATCAAGGAGGGATAAATTTTTCTGGCTGGTTTTGGCAGCGTTATGATCAAGGGCTTCTTTGATGGCTGTTTTGATCTGTTCCGCGGTAAATGGCTTGGCAATAAAATCATGAGCCCCTAGTTTCATGGAATCGACTGCCAGGCTGCTGGTGGCATATCCCGTCATAACAATCACTTCTGTGTCAGGGTTGGTTTCCTTTACCCTTTTCACAACCTGCATGCCGTCAATATCCGGAAGGTGTAAATCTGCCATCAGAAGATTATAGTCATATTTTCCAATAGCGGCCATAGCCCCGAGGCCTGTTCCCTGAAGTTCAACATCATATCCTTCATCATCCAGAATCATTTTCAACCCTTTTGCAACATTTAAATCATCTTCCATAATTAATATATGGGGTTGGATAGTTTCTTTTGTTCTATTTATTTCTTTTAAAGCAGTCATATTCGTCCCCTTTTTTTTATTTTGTTATCAGTTGTAAATCATAAATTGC
>Ga0208648_1000993_pt1 | contig 25359 bp, 18 predicted proteins | sample AntAceMetag02UKL_FD_184772 | JGI IMG/M metagenome (GOLD analysis project Ga0208648, IMG submission 184772) | Saline lake microbial communities from Ace Lake, Antarctica - Antarctic Ace Lake Metagenome 02UKL (SPAdes) (version 2) | ecosystem: Environmental > Aquatic > Non-marine Saline and...
AAAGAAGAGTGCCACCATCACTGGTGATATTACCACCGCTGAAATCTGCCTCAACCTTTCTGCGTTTACAACTTGAAAAATGGATAGTGTTAGTGCTACAATCTGTCACGACGGAGTTCCTCCTTTTGGTTGGTCTAACTATTAACAATATAAGGAGTTTACAGAGCTCCGTCGTACTCTCTTATGAAATATCCGGGTTAGCATGGTTTTTCCTCTTTTTGTTGGGTAATACTACTTGATTTTAACTATACGGATAATTCAGATAGAAGGTTCCACAACGATTTCCTCATAGAGTCCACTTGTCTACGAACAAGTAGATATTAATATTAAATGAATACGATTTGCTTGGAAGTCATACGCATTTCTCGTGAAATTGTGCGAGGTTTTGTCAGCAATCATATTCAACCGAAAGTTGACAATTCTCAATTCACAAAGCATCTTTTCTTCTCGTCTCCACAATATGACGGCTTGATACAAAAGCCGCTTCGAGCTATATTTTCCAACCTGCCGGGGTGGTGAAATTGGTAGACGCAGTGGACTCAAAATCCACCGGACTTCAACGTCCGTGGGGGTTCGATTCCCCCCCTCGGCACTGTTATCCCATAAGCGCTTGATTATCGTGCTTATGGGATTTGTTTTTATAAATACGCGCGATATATGCTGTTTCTTGAAAGTATTGCGTCATGTCCATTGCTAAAAGTCTGGTTATTCCATGTGTTAATGATAAGGTAAAATTATCAGAAACTTAAAGTTGATCAATCAAAAAAAAACCGCAGAGAACCCAAAGGATGCACTAAGATCACAAAGACAATCTCCGTGCTCTTTGCGAATTCTTTGAGTACTTTGTGGTTTTTCTTTATAGTGCTGCTAAGCCAGAGATCGTTCGTGTATGTGTTTTATATTAACGAGGCAAAATTTCAAGAAATAGTATATATACCGGGCAATTATTCCCTGTTTTCTTCCACTATATGTCGTCCAAATTCGTAATTATAATCAGCTTTAAGTTTGTGCCGCCTCAAATTTCTTCTTAACTTCCGAACCAATTCAGGAGAAACAGCAGTTTTCATTTTCATCGGACGGGAGTGGTAATGGCAAATCGTAAACTTGGGCTTACCGGGTGGATTCTTATCGGGCTGGGAGCAGGTATTGTTGTAGGACTGATCCAATATCTTCTTTTTCCCGAGAATGTAAATACTGTTATCATAAAATGGGTACATGACCCGATTGGTCGCATCTTCCTTAATGGTATCCGTCTCCTTGTAGTCCCATTAGTCCTGGTTTCGCTTTCCCTCGGCACTGCCGCTATCGGTGACCTCAATAAACTTGGTCGAATCGGCGGGAAAACGATGGGTATTTATCTCGCTACAACTGCTATTGCTATCTCCATCGGTTTTGCCCTCGCGTTTCTTGTTCGTCCGGGCACTGGTCTTAGTATTCCTGTTGATGCTGACTTCGGAGGCGGACAATCACCATTCCTCATGGATATCATCGTTGATTTTGTTCCCGTAAACCCCTTCGCCGCAATGGTTGAAGGTAAAATGCTTCAAATCATCTTTGTCGCAATTATGGCGGGACTTGCTATTGCCGCACTGGGCAAAAAAGCTGTACCGCTGGTTCGTGTACTGGAGTCGGCGGATTTAATAATACACCAGATGGTTAAATTCATCATGATGTTCGCACCAATCGGTGTGTTCGGGTTGATGGCGAAGGTCATAGCCGGAGAAGGTTTGGCGGTATTTCTTCCCCTGTTGAAGTACATGGCAACAGTAGTTGGAGCGCTGTTAATTCAGGGCTTCATCGTCTATCCCCTGTTCCTGACAATTTTGGGACGTCTGAACCCGCTTCATTTCTACCGGAATGTATATCCGGCGATGATTGTGGCATTTTCTACCAGTTCCTCAAATGCGACATTACCTGTAACCATGAATGTTGCCAGAACCCGTCTCGGAACAAAAGAATCGGTACACTCTTTCACCCTTCCCCTTGGCGCAACCGTCAACATGGACGGTACCGCGATTATGCAGGGGGTGGCTACTGTATTCATTGCGGGAGTCTATGGTATCGACCTGACTGCTGGTGACTTCTTCCGCGTAGTGATGATGGCAACCCTCGCCAGTATCGGCACTGCGGGAGTGCCGGGAGTAGGTTTGATTATGCTGTCAATGGTCCTGACCGAAATCGGACTTCCCATCGAAGGAATAGGAATAATCCTTGGCGTTGACCGCCTCCTCGACATGACCAGAACAATGGTAAATATAGTAGGCGACATGATGACAACAACAGTCGTAGCAAAAAGTGAAAATGAGTTTGATGAGGAAATATATAAAGCATAGTAAGTAATTAGAAATTATGAATTAGGAAACAACCACGTCATTGCGCCCTAGCGGCTTTGCGCGAACCATTTTGCGACTTTGCATTTCACCTTTGCGCCTTTGCGTAAAATGAGGTTTTTCCTGTTATGCATAAAATCAATCGCCACTATTTACCAGTTTGTTTAAAGCCTTGAGCAGATAAACCATCGCTTCTGTATCTCGATGACAATAGAGCCATAGATCAGTCCGGATTTTCTTCGCCCGTTCAAGCGGATCTACCTGGTCTTCTTCCTTTTTGCTATTTGATTTAAAATCACCAGGATTTTCCTTCGCCAAACGGAAATACTCTAACATCTCAAGGTATTTAAGCGAAGCAGATTCACCGTCAGCTATGTCCAGGTCGTCATAGCCCAGATGCGGAACCAGCGCCGGCAGCACTTTTTTAATCGAAAACCCTCCGCCGAAATCCTTATCATAGACGTTGTTACGAATGACAGGCAGCAGATCGACCAGACGTTCTTTTAAAGCATTCAATCGTGGCGCAAGATCGGGCAGATTTTTGCCTAATTCGTTCAACATCCGCTTTTCATAGGGTGAATAGCACAATATCGGGGCATTTGCACGAGCCGGATCTGTGTCCGGCGCTTCGAGGTATTGTAACAATGCTTCAGCCAGTGGGGGTCGGGGATCGGTGTCCTCTTCGTGAAGGTAGCCGTCATGTGCGGCTGATGCGCTCGATGAAAACTCCGTATGAACTGAAAACTGGAAGGGCAGGGTTTGAAAAGGTCTGGTCCCTTTGTAACGCGGTAAAACCGGCGAGATCGTCTCAAAATCAAGATGATATCGCGGGTATCCGATCTCCTGTAATTTGTTCTTTAAAGTTGTTTCGATTTGTGTTTTTCCGGATTTTATCGCGCCGACTATACGACTCTGTATTTCACTCAATTCATGGTCGTCTTCCGATAAATCCTCTATCCGGTTGATCCCTCTTGATTTCAACGTTTCCAGCTTCTTAGCGCTGATCCTGTAAAGTTGCTTCAGCTCTTCCTTTACCGGCAATTCGCATGCGGTTCCGGAGAATTGACAGCGGTAGGGAGATGAACATTGTGAGCCCGGCTGGATTGACGGCGGTTCCGACGCATTCACAACAGCAAATCCGTCTGTGATTGCCTGTTCAACTTCGGGGATATACTGATCTATCAAACCATTGCAGTCATATTCGCTGAATAACGCCTCGACATCATACTCACCGCCCTCGTAAACATATTCCTTGTTCAGATGGAGGATTCCACACCGGACAATATTCAACGGGTAATTGTTCTCTTTCGCCCATAGCTCAGTAACCCTCTTCTGCACCGCAAGATCGAAAAGATGTATTTCCTTTGGTGTACCAACACCTTTCACCTCCCACATCTCCCAATCGGTAGCGTTCCGTCGGATCATAATATCGCAACGAACACGTGTCCGACGAGCCTCAAACGCCGCCTCGAATAGCGCTGCACCGCTCGAATGTGTCAGTGATCTATTGGAAATTTTCGAAAGGTTGTCATTCCCGCGAAGGCGGGAATCCAGAAAGGTAGATTCAGAGTCAGACTGCATATCCTGGATTCCCACCTTCGCGGGAATGACACTGGGGTCAGACTGAATTGATCTACTCGATTGCTCCAGTGCCTCCCTGGTCTGCTTAAGCGCCTCTTTAACCTCCCAATACTCAGCAACAATCAACAACCCACCGGGATACCTCAAACGCGCCAACTCCCCAACACGAGTACCCTCATCAAACCGGAACTGAGTCCCGGAATCAATTTCCCCGGCAAGATCACGATGATATACCTCATTCCACAATTTGAGTGAGCACTGGCGGAAAGAAAGCAACTTGGATTTGGAAAGATTTATTAAATTCAAAGCAATTCTCTTAAAACGTTAGCTAATTCTGAATTACCATCCTCATCTGGTTTTAATGGTATTGCACCTACGCCATTCAGAGGACTTCCTAATTTATTAAATTCCTCAATATTATTAGCTATATTTTTAATTGGTACTTTGATATCTCCACCCTCTGTTAAAGGGCAGTAATTAAATTGAAATTTATCGCCTGGGTAGAGAATCCAGACAGTACGTGCAGTGGGGATTGCGTCGTGGTAAGTGTGCATTTTATAGAGATCACCATGTTTATAATCGCCACGAAGCTCTTCTGATTTTGCAACTTCACTATTTATATCCTCAAATAAGCCCTTCTTAATCTCCATTCTATACTTTGCATCAAAGATATGATGAATCTTTCTTCCGGATTCACTTTCAATTTCCAATACAATATCCGGACGTAATGGCAAAGAATATGTGAATCTATTTGCTGTATTCTGTTTCGAGAAAGTATAATCGTAGGCGAGGTGTAATTGAACATTAACTTTTCTGGCAGACCCACTTCTAAGAGAAATTCCCGCGATAGATGAATTTAACCAATCTTCATTGTCAAATTGAATATCAAATTCATTTTGCATTATTTCGACAAATTTAAAAAAGCACCAGAGTTCATATAATTTTGCAATATTGCCTCCCTGCATTAGTGGATCAACTAACTCCGCATTCAAATTTACTTTCGAAACTAACTGTAACATTATGAAGTGTTGGAATATCTCGCGATAACCTCTCCGCTGTTGGAGTATCGTGGAGTTAAAAGGTAAATATGTCATACGTCCCACATCCCGCCATGCTGGATGTCGTATATATGGGAAAAGTCTTTTTTTCATTTTCTTGGTATCAATTTCAATAGTAGTTTTATCTGAGAAATGATTCAGATTTTCATTTATTTGCATAATTACACCACTTGCAAAATCAAGGAATGCCTTGATGAAACGGTTTTCTGGCGTATCAATTGTAGATATAACTCGAGGTTCTGTTATCCGGTGTGGAACATATCCCTTTAGTTTTTGGATAAAGGGTATTTCAGATTCTACACGGTCTGGATAGAATGAACGACCAGTAGCAAGATCTATAAAAGTTTCAGGTGCTATACGACTTGTGCGTTCTGGAGAAACTTTATGCAATTCCCTTTCTAATCTGCGATATGGATTTCTAAATATTTGTTCAAGCGCTGGAAGAATAAGGTCATATTGCGGTTTACGTATATCAAGTTCAAGATAGTGACGTAAATAACAAAATGCGTGGTAGAGAGGTTCAGGATTCTGCGAAACACTGCGGTCATAGGAAAAACTCGACACCCCGAAAGCCTTAAATGGCAAACCTGAAGCAATCTTGGTCAACTCCTCAAGCATTTGTTCATATTGATGTATTAGTAACTTATTTGTGACTACTTTAAATGTAATTTTTGGGTCTTCAATCTGGAAAATACCAACTGCGTTGCAGAACTGGAGCTTTCCAACTTCCTGTTTCTGTCCAATTATTTTAAAGTGTTGGTGAAGTTGTTGTTCAAAACAAACGAGAATTTTGGAATCACCCTCGAGTATATATTCCTTCCATTCTTGAAGTTCATACACATCAACTGATGATTGTTCAATGGGAGTTTGTTGGTCACGGATTTCAAAATGTCCATTCATTTTGTTCATTACTCGATATATGAAGTGAATCCACGATTTTTTAAACGATCAATCATTCTCTTGATTTTCTTAGTAGTTCGCTCAAGTCTAATTTCTCCTGTTTCTTCGGATTCCTGTTGAATATTAGCACCTGATTCTATTGAGGATTCGCTTTTGTGTTCATTTTGTTTACCATTTACATAATATAGTAAATCTTGCAATAAAGTTTGGAGTTCTTGTTGAGTGCCATGAAATTTAGGCAATACCTTTTGAAGAACTGCGAAATCCAAAGCTGTAATAAGTGTTTTCCGATCCGTACCTGCTTGTTCAGCGGCAAGATTTACATAGATCGCAATTTCATTCGCGACACGGTATGCAAAATGACGGTTGTCAGGATGCAAAATATCGTTTAAACCAAGCAGAAAAGTTTTTAAACTTCCATCAAGCAACGCACCGAATTTTTCCCAATGTTCTCTCTTCTGTTTACCCGTAAGATCAATAAGCGCTTTGAAATTGTCCGGCATATTCTTGAGTCTAAATCCGCTATCTTTATTATATGAATCCTCATCAAAATCCAGATTGACTTCATCCATTTCAAAAGTAAATGCACGGTCAAGCACTTTCGGGCTGAACATTGAGGTCGTTTCATCTATATTAACAGTTCCGGTAATAAACAGATTATCTGGAATCTTCAACTTTTGAGGAATAGTGCTACCTTCTGAAGTTGTCATAGTCTCGTTGTCTGGTTCATTATGCAAGGTTATTTCTTCCTCTGATTCAAGACAAGAAAGAAAATCAGAAAAATAATGCTCTACTCTTGCAATGTTCATTTCGTCCAAAATGACAAAATAAGGAGTATCCTCTCCCTCAGCTTTCAGGAGAAACTCAAGAAATGACGTAGAAACATATCTTTCAGTCAGAGGATTATAATAACCAAGTAATGATCGATTATCTGTCCAGTCTGGTCGTACAGCTATAACTTTATAAGTATCCTCATTTCCAATAGCTTTTGCAACTTCCATCGCTATTTTGGTTTTGCCAGTACCGGAGATTCCGGTCAGGATCACAAAACGTTTAGATTGGAGAGCAAGCAAATAGTTGGAAATGATTTCAGGCGAATAATATAATCCTTTTTCCTTAAGTTTATTATAAATTTCCTGAAAAGTATCCTTTGGTTTTAATTTTTCATTATTTAACTTCGTGGTAGAAATTTCCTTCATAATTTCATAAAAAATAGTTTCTTTTAACTTAACTATAGTATCAAGATACGTTCTATTGTTGTACGATCCAGAATATTCAGTATCCCAATTGACATTGACAATATGATTGTAGTCATCTAATTTATCTGTTATTGAAGGTATTTCTTGACGATATTCGTATCCTGATTTTGTAACAATCCCTACAGCTTCAAGTTTTTCTTGTCCGCTTATGGCTAAAACAATATCACCTTCTTTTAGATTATAAAATTCCCACAATCGATTTGCTTTGTAGCCGATTTTATCTTTGCTATATTTTCTTTCGAGTTTTTTACTGAATTCACTTTTATCATCTCCATAATTCGAAATATCACCCGTGAGTCCCCAACCGACGACAATGAAACTATCATTACGGCATTTTCGCCACAACTCACCACCTTCGCCAGGATAGATAGCTAAATATTGGCGGACTCGATCATGATGATTAATCACGTGATCCAATTCTGACGCTTGTAGAGGAGAGGTGCGATGTATAGAATTTTGAGGATTTTTAATTATTGTAATCTGTGCGAGTATAGGATTATCAAGCACCTGTTGTTTACCGTGTCTATTCTCAAGAATTTTATCAATTTTAACCCGGACAAATACTTTTGCTTCACTGATATAATCTGGATCTTGAGTATATTCTTCTTCTCCTTCCAAAGAATCATATTGCCCCGGCTTTGTTGAAACAGTTCCCGATGAAATAATTCCCGCATTAGTTCCTGCTTCCCAGAAATATACTCGATCATTCAATTTCACTTTATCCGTGTGTTGACGAAGTCCCCATGTGAATTCACGCAATCCATCATTTAGTGCTCTTGGTAAATCATAACCCTTTTCTTTATTATATTGAAATATCCATGTAGATATTGTTTCTTCATCCACATTCTGTTCATTTCCAGGTTTGGATTCTACATTATGTTCGGATTCTAAAAATATTGGAAATAGAGCTCTAATGTCTTCCGGAGGCATTTCAGACAATTTTACCCATTTATTATTTTTCTGAAATTGTGCAAGAAACCAAACAGATTCACCATTTCTTTCTTCAATAGTTGATTCTATGGCATAAACTAAACTTTTGCATTCGTCACCAAGTTTCTTTTCCCGTTGATCATTCCGTTTTTGTGGATTACCAGGAAAATTCGTGTCGCGATGTTTCAAATGATCAATTGATGTTCTTACTCCACTTTTAGCTGTTCCTACTTTTTTTGCAATTGCTTCTAATTCAGAGATCGTGGCACCATCAAAAAGATTTTCAAAAAGATGAGCTTTCCATATTCGTCTCCCAGTTGGTGGGTACATAAATGGATTGATATCATCATGTCTACCGACGATATTCTGTTCGTTCTTCATCATTGTGTGAATATCCTTTCTCTTTTTCGACTTTTGAATATTCTTTAAAAGCTTATTGAACATGAATGCTGATTGCCTAACTAAAGGGGAAATTGGTTGCTTGTATATGGTGGGCTACGCCAGAATCTTCTTCAGCTTTTTGCAGCCATTGCTCGACTAGTTCGCGTTTTATCTCCTCAGGCGGCTTCATAGACAATTCTGCCGTATTTATTTGCCGGGTAGGCAATGCCGCCGATGATATTCTTGGTTTCCTCGAATCGTTCTGAAGCAATGAGCATGATATCTACTGGATGTCCTATTCCGCGAAGCGCATTAGAGATCATCACTCTTTCCCGGCGATTATCAAATATCTCATCATGGATTATCAATAAATCAATGTCGCTATCTTTGCCGGATTTCCCCTCAGCCGATGAGCCGAAATGGATAATTCTTGCAGGTTGGGTGACTTTAAGAATCCGGTCAATTATTTCATTGATAAGCTCTGTACTCATAATGTGTCAATTTAATACAGAGATTTTACTGAGTGCAATGAATTTGCATACGATTTTATCTATTTTTGGCATATCGTGAATTGTGGTCTAATTACTGCTGAAAAGTTTTCTTTCAAAATTCGAAACTGAGTCCAAGCTGCAACATTCGTCCTCGCTCCCAGAACATTGGGTTGTTGTGAACTCCGTCAACGTCTTTGTCCGGTTCGCCATCACCATCAGCGTCGTTTATCAAATACCACTGTTTATCAGCATAAGCCTGGAAGTATTGCTGGTTAATATTCCTTCGATCAAAGATGTTAAATCCTTGGAGATTAATCGTTGCTGTCATGTATTCTGTGAGGCTGAATCGTTTTTGGATTTTGGTGTCAAACCTCAATGTATTGGGTAGTCTTCGATCATTTATTGGAAGATAATGGTCCCTGGATGGGCTGGAAAATGGTAAACCACTTCCATGTTGTCCTACCAGGCTGATCATCCATTCATCGAGCCATCTTTGGTTGAACGGTTGGGTTCCACGAGGTATTATGATCTGAAGTGAACCTATGACAGTCTTTATTTGATCCCAATCGAGATAAGCCTCTGTGTCTCTTTTAAAGTTGCTAGACCATTCATTACCGTAATCCGATGGAGACGATATTTTGCTTTTCGCTGTTGAACTTGTATAGCTGAATGAGCCGCCGAAATATCTACCCAGCTGCTTCTCTATAGTTATTTCATAACCGTTAATTAATCCAGTATCTGGAACAAGATAAAGACCGTACATGTTGTTCGGATAATAAAAAATAAGGGGATTATCAGAAGTTTCATATATCTCTTTGAAAAAATTATTGCCTGTAACGAACAGGTCAGGTGTAATTTTAAAACGAAATGTAAAGTCATATGTTGTAGTATGCCTTGTGACGTAGACAGGACTATTTTGAAATGTGAAATACTTCGATGAACCTCGAGCATTTTTAGCGTAGTTTAAACCGATTAATAGACGCTTTGTTATTGGTATATCAATACCTAATCTTTCTCCATGATGATGATTAGAACCATTGGATCCAGGAAAGCCTAATTCTCGCGGATCAACTGGATCAATGATAGGAGGCGCTATATCGTTTGGATAGCGACCCCATTCAAATTTCTCAATATCAAGGCGCAGTCCGGCATTTATTGCCAGACGCTTGAATTCCAATTTGTCTTCAATCCAGAATCCATAGATTTTACGTCTATAATCAAAATTCTCCCCATAAACATTACCCCCTGACGCCATATCCACGTTATGAAATAGTTGCTCTATCAAAAGGACATCAACACCGCTTTTTACCTGGTGATTCCTGTGAACCTGGCTGGTAATTATGCCCTTGATATTCCATGTGTCGCGTTCATCGACTCCCCAACGGTTTCGGCTATAGGTTTTGCCTGATCCATAATTCATGAAATCGTCATTGTCTTTGGTGTTACCGAAGAAGTTTATATCTTGCCAGCGAAGCCATTCATCTTTTGGATTTCCCTCGGATGCGTCTATGTATCCATTATTATTCTCATCCTTAAACAGATCATGGTTGGAACCATAAACGTCCCAATCCCAAATTTCATTCCCATTCAGATCTTCATACTCATATACACCATTCTGGTTGAAGTCGAAGAAAACAAATCCCTCTGATTCTCTATAAAGATCACGGTAGGAAATTCCGTTGTATTCACGATCCCACAGTTCAGCAGGGATATCTGAAGTGGTGGAGTATCTCAGTTCGAGATCCAGAATCTCATTCCCGTTGGTGTCTTCATTGAATCGTTCCCGGGTGTTGTAATTCATAGCAGTCTTGTAACGGGAAACATGTAAATCATAAAAGGTTCGTGAACTAATCGAGTGGTCCCATCTTAGCGTGAATTGTTCTGTATGACTGTTATAATACGGGGTATGATCGAACATGCGATGAGAATCGAGCCGGAAATTGTGATTGAGGTCTTCGGTGTCGATTGCCCCGTCGTCATCAAGGTCTTCACCGGGATCAATGACGCCATTCCGGTTTAAATCCTCCGAATCAACCGAATTGTTACCATACCAGGGATCGCCATTTTCGTCAATGTAAACGTTACCTGGATCATAGCTTCCATCATCCAGATAAGGATAAAATTGTCTTAACCTGTCTTCGTATGTGGTTCTACTCCAGAGGTTCTCGTCCGATCCCTGTGCGAAGTAAGTATATTGTGAATTGGATACCGCGCCGCTGAAAGTCAGCTTATGTCGAGGTGTAATCTTATAAGTGAGCTTCCCGAACGAACTTGTTAAAGTTGAGTCGTCATTTTCAAAACGTCCATTCGTGTCGAAGTATTGACCCGAAAACATGTAGTACAGGTTACCGTTATTTATTTTACTGAAATAAGGTAGAGAACCTGACAACCTGCCCTGGATATCTTTCAATTGATCTCGTTCACCAATAAATGTAGAACTCATGTCATTAGTTTTAAAATCTATTGCTCCCGCTAAATGATCATCTCCTTCCATTGTAAATTGATTTATTGTGCCTGAAAGAGCATTCCCATATTCCACGGAAGCGCTGTTATTGATAACATTAATTTCCTCGAAGGCAAGTTGAGGAATATAATTCTGGCTGGAACCGGTTGCCGGATCATAAAATGATACACCATCTACCAGGTAATTCACATCATTTTCATACCCGCCATGAAAATGACCGGCTGATACGCCGGGAGTAAGGAGGATAACATCCCGGATATTTCGTGCCGGTAACAATTCAATATCTTTTGATTTTCTAATGACCCGATTATCCACCATAACCGGTCCATTATTCTCTGAATGTTCAACTGATATTGGATCTTCCACCGAGGAGAAATCTGACCTTATTAATTCAAAATTTAATCGAGTTGATAAACCTTCAACTATTTGAATATTTGTGTATTTTATATTAGTGTAACCAGTCGCAGAAACAGCCACATCATACTCTCCGGAAGGGATATTTAGAATGAAATACCTACCGGTGCTGTCCGTCTCGTAACTCAGTGAAGTTTCAATAACGGTGATTTTTGCATCAGCTAAGGGTTGTTTATTCAGGGCATCAATTACTTGTCCCATTATCTTGCCTGACTGTTGACAGGCGGATCGATCAGTAATTGTAATAATTAAGAAAAGACAAAAAGGCAGGAAAAACCAATTCTTTAGGCGGATAAAAAATATCATTTCATTTCCCATTCATTATCAACATGTATAACGATGTTTTTTGAGACTGGTTTATGAAAATTCGAATTCAATGCTGTGCTGTCAGTCGCCCCCGGCTGACAGTGACAAAACCCCTCCTAGAGGCTTACAGCCCTCTATCACGTCCAATCCCAGCCTTTTGTAAGCGTGGGATGATCATCATTAAGCTCCCAGAATTGAGCGCTCGACCATTTCCAATCTTCGGGTTTATCTACAAATCCTTTTCTAACAGGATTCTCATGGATATAATTCAATTTTACTCGAAACTGCTTCTCAGATGTTACCACTAAATCATCAAAACGGTGCATCCAGACCGACCCAAGACTTGGAAACAGTTTTTTCGCAGTTATTGATTTAAATGCACCAACCATTCTTGAAAGCTGAGGACCTCCCTGTTTACAGCCAATCATACAATGTATATGAGAAGGCATGATAACGTATCCCATCAAAGCTTCCGCATAATCAGGGAAAAAAGAGAAAAGAAGATTTTGAGCTTTGTTGCGGACATCTGAAGTCGCAAATAATGGCTGCCAATCTTTCAGAGTTGTAGTGACGTAGAAGAGATTGGTTTCTTTTATGAGTGATCTATTTCGTTTACCCACAAGTTAGGCACCTTAGAAGCATCTGTCAGCCGGGGGCGACTGACAGCACAAAAATAGCAGATCTGTTTCGTTTACCCATATGTAAAATTCTCAAAAGCACCTGTCAGCCGAGGGCGACTGACAGCACGATGCTATTGTCAATTATCTTCACCATAGTTCACAACTATTGCACGGATAAGCCAATCGAATTTTTCGGTTGAATCTGGTGAAAAATGCTGCCTTAGAGTACCCCAACCACGTCCCTGACTGCCTCCTTCGAATTCCCATGTACGGTCTGTCATGGGATCGGGATCGATATCTGATCGTGTATCCTTATTGATCACAGGATATAGTCCACGCTTCATATCTTCATGCCAGAATTCGGCTGATTGAATCTTGAGATAAAAATCGTCGCCTTCTCTGAAATCATAAGGCTCTATACCATCCCTCAGTGCCCGAAGATCAACATAAGTCCAATCATTATAAAGTATTCGATGTGTCTCTGTTCGGACGGAATCTCTTGCGGCTCCCGGGAGACCGATACTATCCGGGTAGGAAATATCTGTCCAGAAAGCACTTGGACTTTCTATTGTTTCATCCTCCCAAGTTGCGGGATCGACAAAAAAGAACTCCGCCCCGATAAGTTTACAGTCATACGGAGCTGTAAAACGTGTAGCGAGGTAGTTGAAGTAAAAAGTGACATCGGGATCCCCGAGGGAATCCAATTCGATAATAGCATCAGGCATCAGTAAAGCGCCCTGGTCACCGTCAGGATCGAAGTAAGAAAGTGTATCAAGGGAAATATATTTTGAACGTTGATACAAATTTGTGGGAGTTACCGTAATATTTCCGGATGTATCCTCAGCCATTGCGCTGATTGTAATTGTTTCAAGCCTGTTGTCAAGCTCAGGAAGCTCATAAGAAAATATATAAGGTGGATCAGTAACGAGAACGATATCGCTGCTATCCTGACCGGGAACGCTTACAAAGAATGAAATTGAAGCAACTTCACCACCTGGATCATCTGCAAAAGCTTCTAAAGAAATAACATCATTGAAGATATACCTGTCCGTAGGGGGAGAGATCAAAAGAATATCTGGTGGGAAATGGTCAACATCCTCCTTGCTTATTCCGGCGGGTCCTCTTACTCCCTCACATCCGGATAGAAGTAGAGCCGAAGTCAGCAAAAACGATGAAATTAATTTTAACCGCATGTTCATGATTTCATTTTAACAATTATTATTGTTCTTCTATATCAGTCACTGACCCCCTGCCAGCGGATAGCATCCCTCACCTCAGCAAAAGCACGTTCTAAACCGAGAAAAAGTGCCCTGCCATACAGTGCATAATCGAGAATCGCTTCTTCGATGCTCTCGATAGCTGCAAGGGGACCAATTGTACGATGGTTAACTCCTTTTGCGATAAGAACTCGCAACCCAAGATGGCTCGCACCCAGCGCTACTGTTTCGATTTCTTCCAGATTCATTAATGCATCTTCTGCGGTTTTGGCATGTGAGAAGGGAGAAGCATTTATCGTAACATAATCAGCCTGGATATTTCTTGCTTCTTTTATCTCGCTGATATCTGCCGCTACCATAATACTGACATCGATCCCACCCGCTTGTAATGAGCTGATTATACCTGCAAGTTCATCGCTGTTATCAGTTACATTCACACCATGGTCACGTCGAGCATTTTTTCCCGGAACAATTGTAACCTGGTCAGGTTTTATTTGCATTACCTTATTATGAGTCTTTTCTCCAAAACCTATCTCAACATTCAGATGGCTTTTCACCACACCTCGCAATAACTCAAGGTTTTTTGTATCATCTTCAGTTGGATCAGGACCATAACGATATACCACGCCATCCACTCCGATCATGTCCAGCAAAGCAACACCTGAAACCATTTCAGTAAAATCTCCGCCACTCATTTGCTGCAAATTGTCCAAAACCTGAGTGTGAACTGCTAACCTCATTATTCCTCCCTGGATGCTAAATTTATCGACTTCTTCAAGACTTTTGAAAGAGGCACCCACTGAATTCCTTTTTCTTTCAACAAAGGAATTTCCGATGCCAGGACTTCCCAGGTCACCTTGCGCGGATGACCAATCAGAACCACAGGTCTATTCCACTTCCTGGCAATTCCCACAGCACGGTACAACTCCTTGCGGACCGATTCAGGATTGTTTTCATGATCAAGAAATATGTCACGTGTAATGGCAGGTACTCCTGCTCTAACAGCCTCATCATAAAGTACGCTTTTAGGATGTGTAATGCTATCGAGAATCCACCAGTTTCTAATTTTACATTCATTCGCAACAAAGGACATCAATTTTCGGCCCCTCGTTGCCGCAGAACCCATGTGATTATTCAATCCCAATATTCCGGGAACGTTCATAGATGATTTATCTATAAATGCCCCTACCTCTTCAGGACTCATGCCAATACGTAGCATAGTCTGTTCAGTATTTGGCTCTGGATGATCCGGTTCCATTGGTAAATGCAGTATAATTTCTTTACCGAGTTCTGACGCGAGTTTCGCTGTTCTTTTTGCCGCCCAGGTACCAGGTATTATTGCGATTGCAACCGGAATCTCAAGGTGCAGAAGTCCCTGAACCGCTGGAGTATCCCATTGATGTCCGAAATCGTCAATTACAAGGACGAGACGTACAATACTGTCCCCTGCAACTGCAGGATCATAGCCAGGTGCCAGATTAAGGGAATCATCGAAGAGTCCAACTGTTGAATCTGAAGCCGGGGTTTCCGCTAACAATAATTCCTGATCCGTTTTTGTGGCATATTGTTCGAGTTCATTTGCCGATTTTTGGCAGGCAACAAATATAAGAGATGCGACAATTGCACCATAACATACAGATTTTATTATTTTTTTATATGGATTATTATTAATCATTAAATTCCCGAATTAGAAATCATCCCGCCATAAATGAATCCGAAAAAGACCATCTTCATCCGCTTTAACCGTGAACCTGGCAAATCCGAATACCGGTTGATATTCTCCGGCGCTCAAACTAAAATTTACTGTAAATTCTACCGTCGTATCCGGCAGGGACAAAGAATCAAGTTCATCAGACCACGGACCCCAGCGAAGGTCCAACCTGTCAACGCTTCGCATTAATCCGCCGGTAGTTTTCAACTCTGTATCCCGGTACCACTGATCATAACGATTCAATTCAACATTGAAATATTGAAACTCAAATTCTTCCGCTATCAGGTCAGCATATCGCAGACTGTCACCCAATGTATAAGAAGTCTGAAAATTACGCAACAGCCCGCCTACACTTGTCTGGTCATGCCAGATATCTCCACTTATCTCGCCAATTTCAGGAGCAAAAGGATTGAGACAGCCTTGCAGTATCAAAGCAAGTCCACTAATGAGCAGAAGCGGTGAAGTGAAAAATTTGGATTTCGTATTGAAATATCGCAAAGTACAACCACGATCAAAGTTTGAAAATAATGATATCTTTAACTAATGGGCAACGATTGCTTGTTTCTCGAATCAATCTATCCCGTGAATTTTCTTATACTCCAACCATGTCTTTTTCAAATGTAAAAAAGATTCATAGTCAGGCTGAAGCAGGAAAGGATTGGTTCTACGCTCATGACCAATAGTTGACTCCGGGGCTACTCCGACATCGTGCCCAGGAAAAACTCGTGTTTCATCAGGCAGCATCATCAACTTGTTATGCAGCGATTCATACTCCATTCTTGCATCATCACCCAAACCGGTTCCTCCCACTTTCCCAACAAAAAGTGTATCCCCGGTGAATAACGCATCACCTGCCAGGATACAAATACTGTCAAGCGTATGACCGGGTGTATGAATGATCCTAATACTGATCTCGCCTAATTGAATAACGGCGTTGTCATCAATTTTGTTCCCGCTTGATTTGTCGATATCACCATAAGTCAGTGCTGGTATTCCTGTCGCACGTTCCATCTCCGCATTGCCATTGCTATGATCATGGTGATCGTGAGTATTTAATACATATTGGATGATATAATTATGCTGTTTTGCATATTCAATTATCTGTTCCGGAGTATAAGAAGGATCGATAACCATAGCTTTCCGGCTTTCCTCATCGGCAACAAGGTATCCAAAATTTCTATCCCCACCCATCATAAACTGTTTAACAAGCATAATATTTTTCCCTGCAAGTAAATTTTAGTATGAAATAACTGAAAAAATAAGATAATATGAAGGTAATATGGAAAAATTCTTAAGGGACTGGCTCTCAGCTATTCAATTTCTTCCCATTGGAGGTTTTTATGTATAGCGGCTCTCGCTGGTTTTGGGTTTTGATCTATAAGGAAGGCTATCCTACCATTTACATTTGCAGTTCCATTTAACCGGTAACGGTGCAATGTTCCATCTTCACCTCTTAACCAGATCCATTGGGGAACCTGGACATCGACATGTTGGATTTGTCTGTCAAAAAGGATATTATTTTTCGATTCGTTTCTGAACATATGTTCAGAATACGGCAATACCATGAATATGTCAAGCTCTCAACCTCTTAGTCAGAGAAAAATTCGCTCCATGAAATTCTCTTGCTTAATGTGGAGAATGCCTTTAGTTTTCTATATATGTTTATGCGAACAGATCAAAAAAATAAATTGAATAACATACCTGTATTTGTTGTCATTTTTGGGTTCCTGTTATTATTAAATGCTCCTCCGTCAACAGCCCAGGTAGAAGAGACAGGTTCCTTTCGTGAATTTATGTTAGGGATCGAACCTGAAACAGCGTATGACAACTGGTTATCGCATATAGTAGAGGGAGTGTCAAGAGAGGGTGGATATAATGTTTATATCCCGGCAGAGATAGATATCCAGACAAACGGTTTCGGTGAGTTTGAATTTATAGATGAAGATGATGCTGACGAGTTGCGCGACTTATGGCGGCAGGTATTCAGTGCTGTATGGATGGATGAACCGGATACGGCACAAAACATATTATTGGCAATGGAAGTAAATTATGAAGTCGTCTATTTTCATGATACCGACACAGATCGTGATTTTAGAATAATAAGAGAAATTCTTGATTCCACTTATGTCGATAGTGGTTTTTATGAAGAGGAATACGATGATGTGATTGGCAGCTTTCATCATGGCTGGGGAATATTCGTCATCAGTCCCGAGTCGATCCATCCCGGTATCCAGGTACAAGTTGTTCATCCAAATGACGATTATATCGCTGTCCCTTTCGCTGTAGATTTGTTTCTCGATGCAGACCTTGGATCCTTTTGTGTGAATGGATGTGGAAGGGAAGTTTATTGGTATAGCAATTACACCAATGGCCATTCTTTATCCGATCCATCAAGAAACGGTAATCTACCATTACAATGGTTTGCGGAATTTCATATTGATACAGTTCGTGCTGATGGACACCGTGATCTTGCGGTACAGATACATAGTTACGATACTGATTCGCACCCCGGTCGCGCCCCGATACAGATTAGTCCCGGTGGGGCTGACGGTTATCCCAACCGTGCCAGCCGTGACATTTCCCGTGGTAATTATGACTGGGTGAATTATTGTCCCACAATTGCAGTTGCGGCGGATTATTCCCTACCCGGGCAGAGCCAGGTGCATGTATCCAATTATTTTGCACTATGGCGTGGATGGGGGCTGGTTCATGCTGAAAGTGGCTCAAATATACGGACAAATGTCGATCTCCCCGGATATGGCAGCAGTCGGCAAATGTATGCGTCTTTCGATGGAAGAAACCGCTATGAAACCTTTGACAGCTTTCTTCATTTTGAGCTGGATGAACTGCCTGATCAGATCGAAGATGCTGGCTATACAGAGCTGGATTTGTACGGTGGAACAATCCCCCCGACAAGTGAAAATTGGGCAGCGATGTTGCGCTATTATGAATCGGCTTTGGATGCGCTTGTCGCTTATTTTGATGATTTGCTTCTTGAAGATGATACGCCTCCCACGGGCCCGCTAAATCTTTATTCAATCTATTCTTCTGACAATTATATTGATCTTCGATGGGGTGAAAGAGCCTACGACCCAAATTTCGCGACTTATGAAATTCTTTATGATACCACCTGGGAAATTGGCGAGGATGCCAATATCTGGTCAAATGAAAATGACGCGAACCTCGCGGGACAGAACATCACCGGAACCAGGATAGTGGGATTGGAACCCAATAACAATTATGGATTTGCAATCAGGGGCGTTGATTATTCCGGGAACCAGGGTGAATTAACTCATGTATTCAGAGCCGTGGCGCTCGACACAACATTACCTGAAATAAACCGGTTCTTGCCAATCGTTTCGTTTCCTGCAGGTTCCTGGCCCCCGATTGTTCGATGTGAAGCAAGATCGACTGAACCGCTGAGATGGGTGTTACTCGAAAGCCGGTTGGATGGTCAGCCGCAAGTTTCTACCAGGCTTCAACCTCGAACAAGTTGGCAACCTGATACCTGGATAGACTATGAAGGTCTGTTTTTCCTGCCTGAGGATGGGATCGAGGCTGAATCGGAAATTCAATATCGTGTTCGTGTTGAGGAGAATTCTTATCATCCTCACCTGGTTTATGAACCACCGGTAGGTTTCAACAGGTTTATAGTTACCCCCGGCAATTATGTATTTTACGAGGAGTTGCAATTCGATAATGGTGAGTTGGTTGAAAGAGGCGATACTGACGTATGGACATGGGGCGGTATCGATGCTGGACCGCGTGGCGGGATTGACGGTAGTAATGCGTGGGCTGCAGTTGATGTTCCCAGGGGTAGAGTCGGCTATATAGAGTTGCCGGAATCTTACTCTCTTGTTGGATTTCAACGTATATATTTTATGTTTGATCATTGGTATGATACTTATGCAGAATATAATGACTGCTATGACGGCGGGGCTGTGCAAATTTCACGTGACGATGGCGAGAGCTGGGATTTTATCTATCCGGTCGGAAGCTATCCATCTCAATTCCAGGGAGACCCGTATGATAATGAAGATGCATACGGGGGCAGCTCCAATGGCTGGCAGACAGCATTATTCCGTCTGAATAACGTTTTCGATGTGGAAGGAATTCGCTTCAGGCTGCTGTATCGTTCCGCGAATCAAGGTCACGGTTCGATTGGATGGGTAGTTGACAATATCAGGATATCCTCTCATGCTCCACAAATGCGTGAGCTTGAAGTAGTCAATATTGCACCTTTTGGAGCTAATTCCGTCAGTTTGTCGTGGACAAGCAACGGTGCTGATTTCTACCGCATTTACCGTGGTACGGATCCTTACCAGCCGATGAACATTATCGCCCAGACAACTGAAAATCGATATTATGATATCAACGTCCGGAATCTGGAGAAACATATGACCTACCGTGTTGCAGCGGTTTTAAGATAGCCGGACAACAATTCAATAACGATACTTTTGAGTCGCCATTTTCCAGATTCTACCTTTGCACTATTCAACAATTAATCTTATATTCGCCGCAGAAAATGTATTGTTTTTTTATCTTTGAGAAAATAAAAGTCGTCATCAGGCAGTAAAAATGTGAACAATATAATTGTTCGCTGAAGTAAATCTTTATAATTTTTAATTCATAATTCTTAATTATTAATTGCTTCCCGGAGGATTAGCCTAATTGGTAAGGCAGCGGTCTTGAAAACCGCCGGGACTGACGTCCCTTGCAGGTTCGAGTCCTGCATCCTCCGCTAAATACTCGTAAACCCTTGCGTAATGGGGTTTACGAGTATTGTTTTTATCCACGAAGTGACAAATGCGTGAAAACTTCTATTCAGCATGGCTTCGGGATAGGTATGAAGAAACCAGGGATGCCGAACACTTGGCAACGTAAATATCCAAGTGATAAAACAGCTTGGTATATCGGATGTGCAAGACCCCCTCCTCCAAGAGTTCGTTAATCCTAACATTCTTTATTGACCACCAATAGATCCACTTGTATCTTTGCCCTCGTAACGAATTCAACTAATTAATTTTTACAGAGGAAAAAGAGATGCAAAAGTTTATAATGAGTTTTACAATTATCTGTGCGATGACGACAATGGTCTTCGCACAACCCACGGAACAAACCTTTACGATATTGGGAGCGAATGGGAATGTCGGTGATGTTGATACATACACAGAATGTTCACTGGATGGCGGAGTAACCTGGCAGGACGCCTATCTGACTGGATGGCATCCCTGGGGCTTTGCAACAGGAACGAATTCCTGGATCAGTATCGATGCTGATGACGAAGTTGGTGCTGGAGGACCTGATACACTCTGGTATGACTTCCGCATCCGATTTGCAGTACCCAATGATTTCACCAATGCCTCCATGGTTTTTGTGCTCAAGGCGGATAACTTAGGCGATGTCTGGGTAAACGATACCTTCATCACGGATATAGAAGGTACCTTTACTTATGAAGCCGGTGATGAAATCATAGATGCAGCACTCGAACCTGGCGTTAATGAAATTCGACTTCACCTGGGAGACTACGGTGGGATCCTGGGTCTCAATTACCGCATCGATGTTACCATGACCTCGGCTGAAGACCTCAGTGACCCCGTTTATACACCGGAAGAAGCTGATGAGGAAGAGGCTGGTCCTTACGATGTTACTATTGACATCAAACCTGGGAATGATAACAACCGCGTGAATCCACGTAACCGTGGCGTCATTCCTGTAGCCATCCTCACAGATGACGATTTTGATGCCACCACAGTGGACGTTGCATCTCTACTCTTTGGTCCTGGTGAGGCAAGCCCGGCTCATAATGGTCACATTGAAGATGTAGATGACGATGGTGATGATGACCTGATGCTGCACTTCCGCACACAGGCGACAGGTGTCACAAACGATGATACAGAACTCTGGCTCACGGGAACTGCCGGTGACGGCGACATCGAAATCACGGGATCTGATATCATCAGCATCGTCAATGGTCGTCGGCACGGGAATAATGGCAACGGCCAATGCAATGGTCGTGGTGGTGGTCGGCACAAGGCTGCTATTGATAACGAAGACGCAATTCCCAGTGCTCTGAGCCTGGCTCAGAACTTGCCGAATCCCTTCAACCCAACTACAAACATCAGTTTTGGTTTACCTGAAGCTGGATTTGCAAGCCTGACTGTTTATAATGTACATGGTGCTGTTGTTGAACAATTGGTAAATGGCTACCAACCAGCCGGTATTCAAAACGTTGAGTTTAACGCCAGCGCAATGCCGTCCGGTACTTACTTCTATGTCCTGAAGGCAAATGGTGATCATCAAGTCAAGAAAATGCTCTTGATCAAGTAACATCATTTCGAAATAACGAATACAAGAAGGGCTGTCCCATAAGTATGGTGACAGCCTTTTTTCATTTCAGTTGAAAATATCCGCTATGACAATTATGGAAAGTGAGATAAAGTATTTATCGAATCTATGCGGTTTAACCAGTTTCTGCGAAACCCTTCGATACCTCGACATTTTTTAGTGCGCCTGGAATATGGCAGCGGCAGTGAAATATGCATCATCGCTCATGAGATCATAATCGGTCGTATCCCAACCTAAATCTGAATTATCGATAACAATTCGCATATTTTCACCTTTTAATATTGTATCGCTTGTTAATGTGCGAAAGCCTTCAGTTCTTACACTTTTATGCCAGGCTGTGAAATTAGAACCATTTGCAAAAGCATAATAATTCCAATAAGTCATGATCATAATCTCTACAGCATAATGTCCGGGCCAGTCATAAAGATCTAATCCAACCTGGATGTAACCGTCTGCGGGCGCCACGTATGTCGCGTTTGTCAAATAGGAGTCTTCATTAAGTACATAATTTTCCACATACCAAACGCCTGCAGGATCTGGGAGTGGAATTGTCATCTCAACATTAATATGCTGATTGTCACCATTATTGGGATCTATCGTTATGGTTCCGAAATAATCATCCGCATATAAATCTTCTCTATCGACTAAAACAATTACTGTATCGATTTCTTCATTAGTGAGTCCTGTGATTGGAGTACATTCAAGCCAATCAACATCCGTTGTAATATTCCATGCTAAAGTTCCCGCACCGGAATTCGCAATTCTGAAAGTCATCCGTTCCTGCTCTTCTCCGAAATCTAATGACGTATCAGAGACAGATAATACAGGATCATACATTGGAACGGTCATTGATACAGAAACGTTTATTGAATCCCCGGCATCTGAATTAAAAGTTATTTCACTTGTATAGTCAGCAGGATATAATCCGGTCCTGTCAACCGATACATTTACTTCATCCGTTTCTTCGCTGGTGACTCCGGCGTTGGGTCTGCATTCGATCCAATCATCATTGGTAATAATATCCCACTCCAACGTCCCACCACCAGGATTTGTGATATTTAAGACCATTCCTTCCTGTATTTCACCGAAATCAAAAGTCGAATCAGAAATAGATAATACAGGATCTTCTGCATCTGGAGCAGGTCCGTTGCTATTGTCAACACTGCAACTTATTAACAAACACAGTACGCAAATCGATAGATTTAATTTCAACCACTTCATGATCCCCTCCCATGAGGTCTATAGTACTTCTCGTAAATAATGCACCATATTGTCATTCCCGCGAAGGCGGGAATCCAGTAATATCAACAATATACGAGAATTGTAGTGTGCAATTTTTTCAAGAGACAGTATAATAATGGTTTTGCTCAACGTGAGCTTTATAAATTTAGTGATTTTCATTCAATATTGCAATGTTTCTTAATAAGATATTTCAAATAATTATTATGATGCAATTTAGGGCAAGCAAAAAACGGTTGTTTATAATTATAACTCCTTTTCTTTTAGCCTTCCATTCCTTACATTATATATATGGTGAATAAAACCAATATATCGATTTTAGCTCCTGTGATACCGTTAATACTGGCAATGGGATTCTTTATTACCGGTTGCAGTGACGATGACAATAATTCTACCGGCTTTGAGCAAGACATTCTCGAAAGGATTTTTGCTCTTGGCAAAGATAATCTTTGGCATTACCAGATTTATGAAGATGGAGATTCGACAGGGTCTTATGAAAAATACTGTCGTAGTTATAGATTGCATAATACATATAAGATATTTCAAATTACGAAGACTGAGTCTAATTATGTTTCCGAAGTTATAGTAGGAGATCAAGGCTATTATCGATACGATGAGGGGGCAGATGGTCTTTCTGAGCCAGCCCTCTGGTGGAAATTTCCTACTGAAACCGGAGATACCTACTCAAGTCTTGGCTATCATTTTACTGTTATTTCAACTGATTCAACAACTACAGTTCCTGCTGGAACCTTTGACGGATGTTATGTCTATCAATATTACTTTCTTGCAGATTTGTCGTGGGATCCATACTACACAACTCGATTCATTAAACCTACCATTGGTGAAGTCTATTCTAAAGTGGATTATATTGTTTCTTCAAGAATTGTAGAGCATAAGTTGATTGGATATGATATATCGGGAGATTGATATTGGTCTCTTCCTGGCTACAGATTCCATCTTCACTTACACAAATAATCGATTCACAGATACCCAAATCGACTGAATGATTTTTTAATTAAGGATTTAAAAGAAAAACGGGTGTTAAACATCAAAACCCGTTTTCTTTTAAACCTATGTTCAGCCCTAGTTTACCTTGACATTTTCACTTGAATCTAAATGTTGCTTTGACATCAAAATTTGCGTCGTCAGTGCTTCCTTGAATCCAACCTATATCTGAATTTTCAATTAACACTGTCATTATATCCCCTTCGTTCAGGGTTCCGGATTCTAAACTGTGTACTCCTTCTGATGATATTGTTTTATGCTCTGCTTCATAGTCAAGACCATTTATGAAATAAAAAAAATTGGGATCATCCATGATTAATATCTCAATCCCATTGCTTCCTTCCCAATCACGTAAATCTAATTCAACAAGGATATATCCTTTTTCAGGAACTGTATATCGTTCGCTAGTCACCACTTCGTTATGTTTTAGAACGACATTTTCTTGCGACCATACAATAATCGGTTCATTGGAACTTGGTCCTGAACTATTATCATCATCACAACCGCAACTTAATAGTCCAACAATTATTCCAATCATCAGATGAACTTTTATCCTATCCATATTTCCCTCCCCTGAATTCTAATAATGGACTTGTTTCACTTGAGCTTTCAAAATTTAGTACCTTTCATTTAATATAGCAATGTTTCTTAATAAGATATTTCAAATAATTATTAAGATGCAATTTAGAGCAAAAAGAAAAACGGGTGTTAAACATCAAAACCCGTTTTCTTTTAAACCTATTTTCAATTTATTTCAGAGTGTTACGTGTAAAGTAAATTCCTACCACATCGAAATACGCATTTTCTGCTTATAAATCAAAATCTGTGTCTTAACCACACATGATTATCCTGTAAACTCTTAACAATCTTATTGAATTTTCAATTCATTTTTCTTAAGTTATATTTTTAAAATACTCGTTAACGTAAGCTTAGCTTTATTTTTTAATTTTGAGGTTTAGCATGGCAGCTAAAAAAAGATTGAATATTATTTACGACGAACAACTTTTTGAAATAAGATTTGAACCAGATCCATTATTGCTTGACTCTAGAGGCCTATGGGTAGAAGAAATCTCCAAGTCTCTAGATTTAGATAAGTGGCAAATTT
>Ga0208648_1000994_pt1 | contig 25323 bp, 25 predicted proteins | sample AntAceMetag02UKL_FD_184772 | JGI IMG/M metagenome (GOLD analysis project Ga0208648, IMG submission 184772) | Saline lake microbial communities from Ace Lake, Antarctica - Antarctic Ace Lake Metagenome 02UKL (SPAdes) (version 2) | ecosystem: Environmental > Aquatic > Non-marine Saline and...
TTAGATTGCAATCTAAAAGAGTTTGCTATTGTATCTGAAGATAATTCTTTTTCTAAATCTCTGATTAAGGGAGTTCTGAAGGAACAAGAAAATCTTGATAATATTATTCAGCAGGCTGCACCTCAGTGGCCAATTGAAAAAATTTCTGTTGTTGACAGGAATATCTTGAGAATAGGTATTTATGAACTCTTATTTTCTGATAAACAGGAAGTTCCTCCTAAGGTAGCTATTAATGAAGCTATTGAGTTAGCGAAGGCTTTTGGTGGTGAAAACAGTGGTAAATTTATTAGTGGTGTTCTTGGTACTATTTATAAAGAGTTGGGGGAGCCAAGAAAATATGAAACTTCTGATAATTGTCTTAAGAGTAAACGAACAGAAATTAACAAAGAAGACTTACCAACTCAAGAATTAGGAGGAACTGTTATTTTTACAGAGAAAGACGATAAAATATTTTTAGCTTTTGTTCACAATGTGTTTGGTTACTGGACCTTAGTGAAAGGGTCAAAAGAAAAAAATGAAACCATAGAAGAATGCGTTGTAAGAGAAGCCAAAGAGGAGACTGGGCTAGATGTAGTTATTAAAGATAAGTTAGATGTTAACCAATATGTAGCAACACTTTATGACGAAGATAGTTCAAAAGAAGGAGGTACTCCAACTAAGAGAAATGTTACTTATTTTTTAACCAAGGCTGACTTTAAGATTTTAGAGTTAGAAGAAAATGGAGGAGAGAGAGGTACTCTTGATGATGTGAAATGGTTTGAAATAAACAAAATAAGTAAACTTGAAACCTATGAAGATTTAAGACCAATAATTAATAAAGGTGTGGAAATGATAAAAAATATTCATTCTGTAAAATAAGAAAAATAGAAGAAAACATGATTGATTTTGAAAAATTTGAAGAAAAAATAAAGATAAAATTTAATGACATAAATTTGTTAAGAATGGCTTTAACTCACCGTTCTTATATTAATGAACATCAAGAAGAAAATCTTGAACATAATGAAAGATTAGAGTATTTAGGTGATGCTGTTTTAGAATTAGTAACAACTCATCATTTGTTTGAGAAATTTCCTCAGGAGAATGAAGGGGTTTTGACTTCTTATCGTTCTGCTTTAGTAAATACTGTATCGCTTTTAAAAGTAGCTGAAAGACTAGAAATTAATGATTTTTTACAATTGTCTAAAGGAGAAGCTAAAGATACAGGTAGAGCTAGGAATTTTATTATGGCCAATGCTGTGGAAGCTATTATTGGGGCAGTTTATTTAGATCAAGGTTACATGGTTGCTCAAAAATTTATTGCTGATAATTTTCTTTATAAAGTGGATGAAGTGGTGGAGAAAAATTTATGGCAGGATGCAAAAAGTAACTTTCAAGAAAAATCCCAAGAGCTTGAAAAAGTTACTCCTAATTATAAAGTTTTAGAAGAAGTTGGACCTGATCATGATAAAAGATTTAGGATAGGAGTATTTTTAAATAATAAATTAATAGCAGAAGGGGAAGGTGTTTCTAAACAGGAGGCTGAACAGGATGCTGCACAAAAAGCTTTGAAGGTAAAGATGTGGATTTAAGCGGTTTTTATTGACTGTGTTATAATAAGCTATATGTCAGATTTAGTACTTTATCGTAAATATCGTCCTCAAAAATTTTCAGAAGTTTTGGGGCAAAAACATGTTACAGATACTCTTGAAAAATCTATTCAATTAGGTAATATATCTCATGCTTATTTATTTTCAGGTACAAGAGGGACGGGAAAAACATCTGTAGCTAGGATTTTAGCTCAAGAAATTAAGTGTACTAATAATGATTTAAGTGAAATAGATGCTGCTTCTAATCGCGGAATTGATGCTATTCGGGAGTTGAGAGATGCTGTAAATGTTTTACCATTTGAATCACCTTATAAGGTTTATATTATTGATGAGGTACATATGCTAACAAAGGATGCTTTTAATGCTCTTTTGAAAACTCTAGAGGAACCTCCACGTCATGTAGTCTTTGTTTTGGCTACTACTGAACCAGATCGGATTCCAGAGACAATTATTTCTCGTTGTCAGTCCTATGTGTTTAAAAAACCTTCTCAAAAAATCTTAAATGAGATTATTTTAGAAGTAGCAAAAAAGGAAAAATTTGTTTTGGAAAAAGGAACTGAAGATTTAATTGCTCTATTGGGAGATGGTTCTTTCCGAGATGCTTTAGGTACTTTACAAAAAGTGATGTCTTCGTCTAAAGATAAGAAGGTTAGTATTGAAGAAGTAGAGAGAATAATAGGGGTTCCAAGTAGTCAGATGGTTAATGATTTTATTTTAGCTATCTCTGAAAAAGATTTAGAGAAAGGCTTAAAGAGCATTGAAATTGCAGTAAAAAATAATTTAAATATACAGACATTAATAAAGTTAGTTTTATATAAGGTGCGTGCTGTATTCTTGTTAAGATTTTCTAAGGGGATAGACAAAGTTTTTGAAAGTGAATTTTCTGAAACAGATTTTAGTTTCTTAAAAGAACTGAGTCAAAAAAAGGATTCTAATATTAATTCTAATGTTATTAGCGAATTGATTGATGTTTCTTTGCAAACGAAATCTTCTTATATTTCTCAATTACCACTTGAGTTAATGTTGATAAAATTAACAAAAAATGTAGAATAGTAATTATTGCCAGATCGTCCCTCGGCCGTAGCCCGGCCACGGGCGAGGCTAATGGTAGTCATCTTATCGGTGACCCGTCAATGAAGAAGGGATATTAGATATTTTATATAACAATTATTATTGCCAGATCGTCTAATGGTAGGACACCAGCTTTTGGAGCTGGGTATCTAGGTTCGAATCCTAGTCTGGCAACTAAAGAATTTTAAAATCCGAAGCGAGAGCTTTGGATTTTAAAATTGTCTTTGTCGGATAGGATTCGAAAGACGGAGGCGCGAAGCCAGATTTTTCAGGAAGAAAAATCTGTAGCCGAGTCGAGGTCGCGAAATTTTGCACAGCAAAATATTTGTAACTGAAATTCCTAGTCCATAAATTAGCAATTTCCACGGTTTTTTGATATATAGATGCTAAAATTTAATTAATGAAAATAGTATTATCAAATCACGCAAAAGATAGATTATTGTCTCGTGGTTTTGAAATTCAACAAATCAAAAGGGTTATAAAAAATCCTATTGAGACTAAAAATCAATCTTATGGTAATATAAAAACAAAAGGAGTTTTAGAAGATCAAAGAATTTTAATAGTTATTTACAAAATTATTAAAACTAAAATAATAATTATAACCTGTTACTATGAAAATTAATTATGATGAAAAAACAGATGCAAAATACATTTGTTTAAAAAATACTAAAGTAGTAAAAACTAGCCAGAAAAAAGATTGGCTTATTTTTGATTATGATAAAAATAATGAAATTATTGGAATAGAGATACTAAATTCGATTAAACATCCTATTAGTGTTTCATTGGTAAACGGAAAATTTGAAAATTTAGGAGAAGTAAAAATAATTAATCATAAAAATATTCTGTCTCCTTATTTAGATTCCATTTCTTCTAATTCTTTAACAAGAGAAAAAATATTAAATTATAATTAATTATGATGAAAAATGATAAAAAAAAGGTTTTTTCAATTAGACCTGTATGGGGTTTAATTTGTAGTTCTGCGTCGATTGACCAAGAATCTAATAACATTTCTCTTTTTAATATTATTAGTCAAATTAATATATTTGAAAAAGCTTTTCCCCAAGAAAATAAAAATAATAAACTTCCATTTAATCATGAACTTGTAGTTTTATTTAGGAGAATTTTAAACATTGACATTGATAATAAAGAATTTAGTGTTGACGTTAAATTAGAACTTGTTGATCCTAATGGAAAAATATTAACAGAAACAATAGCTCCTTTAATTTTTAAAAAAAATAAAAGGCAAATGCGTTTTGTGATTAGAATGGATAGTTTTATTTATACAATTCCTGGAGATTATTTATATAAAATATCAGTAAAACAATTAAACGATAAAAGTTTTAAAATAAGCCATGAAATACCTCTTGAAGTAAAAAGTGTTTAATTTAGCAAAAATTTAATAAAGTTCCAACTTCGTCCCATACTGCCAACTAGAGAATTTTAAAATCCGAAGCGAGAGCTTTGAATTTTAAAATTGTTTTTTATAAGGGATAAATATATTTAATCTCGATGTAACAGCATTGAGGTTTTTTCTTGACAATAACATTATTTTCTGATTAAATGTTAAAAGTTTTGTAGAAGTTCTTTTTTATCAACGACTCGTAAGGGTCAAAATATGGAGGAGAGAAAAATGAGTAGTCAGAAAGAGAAGTTTGAGAGAGTTATTCCCGGTGGCTTTATGGGTATAGATGAAGACAGGATTAACGAGATGTTGCCTAGGTTTAATGTTGATACCGGTATTAAATCTACTGGCCAAATTTTGTCAGAAGCAAAGGTCAACGGAAGGGATTCTGAGATAGATTACCTGTCCAGAGCCTTGCATGAAATGAAGGATGGTTTGGAAGAAGCTGCCGACCAGATTAAAACGGCTGAAGAGAAAACCAAGCTGGCAGTTGAGAGGATTGAAGCTCTTGGACAAAAAAATCGGGATCTTAATAACAGCAACGGGATTCTCAAGATGAAAGAAACTTCCTTGAGAAAAATCATTCGGGAGCAGTCAGTGCCCATTGCGAGTGCTCGGCAACTGCTTATCGAGGTTATAAACAGCTCGGGAGTTTCAATCAACAAACGGATTCAATCTGCTCTCGACATTTTAAACGGTATCATCGAAAAAGTTCCTGTCGAGGACACAGCGGACACGAATGGAAAATAACCTCGTTTTCTCCTAGTAACCAAAAGACCAACCTAGTAATAGGTTGGTCTTTTTTATTTAAATCACTAAAAATTTATTTTGCTTGATGGTAAATAATTTACTATTCAAATAGATGGATTAAATATTCATCAATCTCTCTTTGGTCTAAATCATAGAAGTTTTTTTCTTCATTATGTAGTTTTGTTGCTAATTTAACTCCTACAAAACGCCAATGCCATGGCTCAAAAACATAGTAACCATTATCGTCAGGATAGGACATAACAAATCCGTATTTGAAAGCATTTCCTAGTAACCATTTATAAGTCATGGTTTTATCGAAACCTTCTAAAGTTCCACCTATGCCGGTTGTTATTAAGTCAATTGTAGTACCTAATTGATGCTCAGAATAGCCTTGGTCTGCAGAAAATTGATTAGCTGTACCTGAACCATAAATTATTGAATACTGGTTTTTAATGGCATTTTGTTCATCAAAAGAACGGTAAGCTGAATAAACGTATAATTCCAGACCATCGGCAATTGATGCTTTTATCATATTATCTAAATATGGCCAAACTTCAGTACTAATCTTAGAATGTCTTGATTCTAAATATTCATAATTATCTGGAAGTTCGGTTAAACGAGCTGGTGAATAATGTTCATTCAAGAAGAAAACTTTTGAATATTTTTGTAATAGTTCTGGATCAGTTTTGGTTAATTTTTCAAGATCACTAACTGTACCTGAGATATTTCCAACTTCTTGTTGGTAAATACCTAAAAGGTCTTTAATATTACCGACATTTTCTTTTTCATTATCTATAGCCAAAGATAACTCTGTGTAGGTTTGTAAGATGCCTTGTTGTAGTTGGTCTGTTGTTGAAGCTATATTAGCTTCTAAGAGTTTAATATTTGAATCAACTAAAGAGAATTTTTCATCTATGGATTTTAAATGGTTATTTCCTAGCCAAGTTATGTAACCAATTCCACCAATTATTATTATAAACATAGGAATACTTATCCAGTAAATTAAGTTTATTTTTTTTTCTTCATTTATCATATTAATTATATTATAGTCTTAATCTTAGTATTTAGTAAAGAGATTTAAATGATATTACCATTCTTGAAGTTCTTCAAGGTTATCATTTTCAGCAACTTTGTTTTTCTTTTCGTACCCACATTTAATACAACGGTGGATGATAATTTGATTATCGTTTTTGTTTTCTAAAGAAATGGGTTCCATTAAACTACAGCAATTACAGGCTCTGTCTCCTGGGTTTATATCAACATGTTTGCTCCATAAACAAACAGGGCAGTGATTGGTGTAGCCATTGCCTGTAACTTTTGTGTGACAGTTTTCACAAACAAAATCTTCTATTTTTCTTTGAAATTTCCTCTTCATAAACAATATGTTATTATTAATAGCATGAATTTACAAGATAAACTAAAACAATCAAAAAATTCTCTTAAACCTTTAGAAGAAATTTTGTTGATTAAAATTATTGGTGAAGCTGTTAAAGATTATGGTAATGATGTTCCTATTATAATAGAAAGACCAAAAGAAGAATCCTATGGAGATTATGCTCTTAATACTTTAGCTTTAGCGGGAAAGTTGTCTAAGAATCCTTTAGAGATAGCTAAAGAAATTGCTGAAAAAATTCATGAAACAGATCTTATTGAAAATGTTGAAGTTGTTGCTCCGGGTTATCTTAATTTTAAATTAAAAACGAGTTTTTTTGTTTCTGAATTAAAAGAAATTTTAGAAAAGAAAGAAAATTATGGTAAATTTAATTTAGGAAAATCTAAACAAGTAATGGTGGAATTTGGTCAACCTAATACTCATAAAGCTTTTACTGTCGGTCATATTAAAGGAACAATTTCTGGTCTGTCTGTTTGTCAGTTGATAGAAAATTTGGGTTATCAAGTAGTTAAAACAAATTATTATGGAGATATCGGGATGCATACTGCTAAGTGTACTTGGGGAGTAATGCAGAAAGGTTTACCTGAAGACTTCGAGATTTGGGATAAGCATAAAAGGATGGATTTTATTGCTGATGCCTATGTTTATGCTTCAGAAAACTTTGATGATAATGAAGAAGTTATTAGAAAAATAAATATTGATATTTATCAGGGTAACAAAAATTCTGAAACTGAATTGTATGAAAAAATAAAAGAGTGGAGTTTGGAACACCAACAGGCTGTTTTTGCAGATTTGGGTGTTGTCTATGATAAACAATATCCAGAGAGTCAGGTATTTGAAGAAGCTAAGAAGATCGTAGATAAAAATAAGAAAGATCTTTTTGAAAAGAGCCAAGGAGCTATCATTTATAATGGTGAAAAAGATGGATTAACTACTTGGGTAGCACAAACTAGTGAAGGTAATCCAACTTATTTTGCGAAAGATTTAGCTTTAGGTTATCAAAAGTTTGGTGATTATCCAGATTTATATTTAAATCTTACTCTTACAGCTATTGAACAAAAAGATCATTTTAAAGCAGTGATTAAAGTTTTAGAAACTTTAGATGATAAGTTTAAGGATAAATATTTTCATCTTTCTTTTGGCTGGCTATTAATGAATGGTAAAAAAACTAGCTCTCGTAGTGGTAAAAATATTAAAGGAACAGATCTTCTTGAAGAGTCATTAAAAGTGGCTAAAACTAAAATTGCTGAATTGAAAAGTTATGATGACAATAAAAAAGGGGAAATTGCTCGAGTAGTCGCTTTAGCAGGTTTGAAATTTTTAATTTTATCTCACGAATTTAATAAGGATGTTAATTATGATCCAGAGAGGTTTGTAAATTTTGAAGGTTATTCTGGACCTTATATTTTGTATGCTTATGTTCGAGCTGAATCGATTATTCAAAAATCAAAAGATTTAGATACTCAAGATTTAAGCGGTGTTAGGGTAGGAGAATATGAAGAAAAATTATTGAAATGGTTAGTGAGGTACCCACAAGTTGCTTATCGGTCAGGAACTGAAGTTGCTCCTCATTCAATGTGTAATTATCTTTATGAATTAGCTCAAAGGTTTAATAGTTTTTATGCTCATTGCCCAGTACTGGAAGCATCAGAAGAAGAAGAACAGGGGATTCGTTTAGCTTTAGCCAAAGGTTCTGCTCAAATTTTAAAAAATGGTTTGAATTTGTTGGGGATTGAAACTGTTGAGAATATGTAATCATGAAGCAATTAGAAGTCTTAGAAATTTTAAAAATGGGGAAAAATGTTTTTTTAACTGGTCCTGCGGGAAGTGGAAAAACTTATGTTCTAAATCAATATATTGATTTTCTTAAATCAAGTAATATCCCTGTGGGGGTGACTGCCTCTACTGGTATTGCTTCTACTCATCTAAATGGAACCACGATTCATTCTTGGTCTGGTTTAGGTATTAAAGATTATTTATCAGAATCTGAAATTGAAAAATTGTTAACAAAAAGTTATTTAAAGAAAAAATTTAAATATGTGAAAGTTCTAGTGATTGATGAAATATCTATGTTACATAGTTTTCAATTAGATGCTGTGGATAGAATCTGTCGAGCTTTTAAACAATCAAGTGCCCCTTTTGGTGGTTTGCAGGTGGTTCTTTGTGGAGACTTCTTTCAATTACCACCTATCAGTAAAGGTGACACAGAAAGTAGCTTTGCTTATAAGGCTGATGTTTGGGGAATTATGGATTTGCAGATTTGTTATTTAAGTGAGCAATATCGTCAAAGTTTAGAAGATGATTTATTAAGTGTTTTGAATGACATTAGACAAAATGAAATTAGTGAAAAGACACAGGAATTATTAAAAAAACGACAAAAAGCTAAACAGACTAAAATCATTCCGACAAAATTATATACTCATAACAGAGAAGTTGATCAGTTGAATATGAAGGAACTAGATAAAATTGAAGGCTTTCCTCAAATTTATCAAATGCAATTTTCTGGTACAAAAAAATTGTCAGATATTTTAAAAAAAAGTTGTTTGGCCATGGAGGAATTACATCTCAAAAAAAATGCAGTAGTGATGTTTATAAAAAATAATTTTGAAGTTGGTTATGTTAATGGAACACTAGGAGTGGTGGTTGGTTTCAAAGGGAGTTTGCCCATAGTTAGAACTTACAATGGAAAAGAAATTATTGTTGAAAACGAATCTTGGCATATAGATGAAGATGGAGCCGTGAAGGCTAGAATTACTCAGATGCCTCTACGGTTAGCTTGGGCTATTACTATTCATAAGAGTCAGGGAATGAGTCTTGATGCGGCTGAAATTGACCTTTCTAGGTCTTTTGTGGCTGGAATGGGTTACGTTGCCCTATCTCGAGTTAGGTCTCTAGAAGGGCTTTTTTTGAAGGGTATAAATAATATGGCTTTAAGTGTTAATGAGGATATTCTTGATTTTGATCAGGAATTAAAAAAAAAATCTGAACAAGTAGTTCGTCAATTAAAAGTGACTCCTAAAAAAAGGAGAGGAGATTTGAAAGAAGAATTTTTAGGGCATGCTGTGATAGATATACCTGTAGAAGAAAAGATTTCTACATACGACATAACTAAAGAAATGGTAGTTAAAGAAATGATGATTGAAGATATGGCGCGTGAAAGAGGAATAACAGAAGGGACTATTATTAGTCATCTAGAAAAATTAGCTGAAGAAAAGGGAACTGATAAAGCGAATTTGGATTATTTAAAAGGCGATATAAAAGATTTTGAAAAAATTTTAAAAGCTTGGAAAAAAACTAAAGGCGATAAATTAACACCTGTTAAAAAACTTTTAGGTAATAAATATTCGTTTGAAGATATTAGAGTGGTGAAATTATTTTTATAATTTATAAAAATTTTAATTTTCCCGTGACTTCTTGAGAATTTTTATATCCTCTTTTTTTTAAAATTTCTTTTAATTCTTTTTCTATTCTTTGAAAACAAAGAGAATCTTCTTTTTCAAAAGTTGTTCCAATTTGAATAGCGTTTGCTCCTGCTAAAAGAAATTCAAAAACATCTGTTCCTGTATTAATTCCTCCTACCCCAAAGATAAAAACTTTATCTTTCAAGAGATTATAGAAGCCACGAACATTACCTAATGCTATTGGTTTTACATAATTTCCCGATAATCCTCCATTTCCACTTCTTGGTTTAATTAAAGGTTTTTCTGATTGAGGATCAATCGCAAGACTATTTCCCAAAGAATTAATACAGGTGATGAAAGAAATATTATATTTTAGGATTATTTTTGCCATCTTTTCTTGTAAGACCGAATCAAGATAAGCTGGTAATTTAAGACCTATTGGTTTTCCTCCTAAATTTACCAATTGTGACAATAATTTTTCTGTTTCATCAAAGTCATATCCAATTTGAGGATGACCTTCTAAATTAGGACAAGATAGACTAATTTCAATCAAATCAACTTCACTTTCTTGAAAAGCTTTTGTTATCTTTTTATATTCCTCGATAGAAAATCCACCAACACTAGCGATTATTGGTTTGTTACACTTCTCTTTTAATTTTTTTGCAAATTCAATATACTTTTTATATCCTAAATTAGGCCAGCCCATACTTTGGATTAAACCAAAAGGAGTAGAAGTACAACGTGGTTCTGGATTACCTTCTCTTGCGTTAATAGTGCAAGTTTTCATAACAATAGCTCCAGAGTTACTTTTAGCTAACACTTCTAATTCTTTGAAAGTAGTATCTTTTACTCCTGAAGCATTAACTATACAGGAATCAAAGTTAATATTTAGTAGTCTTGTTTGAGTATTCATTTGCGGGTTTAGCAGGACTTGCCTACAAATAAATTTCCTAACGGAAATTTTTCGCAGGCCCGGCTCACGGTGTTCGTCTTACCCTTCCTATGGTCGGACAAACTCACACATCGCTATGCCTTTCGAGTCCTGACGAAAGCTATCGCTTTCTTTAGACTTTTCACTGCTTTGCGGGTCTAGCAGGACTCGAACCTGCAGTCCTGGTTTTGGAGACCAGTGGTTTACCAGTTAACCGATAGACCCATAGACTTATTATAAGGTAAATAGATAAAAATCGAAAGTATTAAAAAAAGTCGCTGAGCGACTTTTTATTTTTTGACTTCTTTGTGAGAAACGTGTTTTTGACACCACTTACAAAATTTCTTGAATTCCAATTTTCTTTCAACTAGTTTCTTGTTTTTGCTTGTCCAGTAATTGATTCTTTTGCAATCCTGACAAGCCATTTTTACTAATCTATCTTGTGACATGGTGTTATTATATATGACTTTGTTATCTAAATCAAGTTAACTTTAGTTTTTAATTTAATTTTAGTTTTCTTGCAATTTGTCCGCCCAGTAGGATTAGGTCACAAATATTTTGATTCGCAAAATTTCGCGATCCCGTCTCATTGTCGCTTCTTTTAGTCGCGATATATTCCGACTTTCAAATCCTAACGCAAATGAAGCAGTTCATTTGCTCTGGGCGAGCAAATTATCGCTTTACTCTAATTTGTCCGCCCAGTAGGATTCGAACCTACGGTCTTTCGGTTAAGAGCCGACTGCTTTACCAGCTAAGCTATGGGCGGATATTTTTATTTTAAAATAAACTTATTTTAAAATTACACAATCTATATATTATATTTATTTGCTGTTGATTTCAAGTTATTTTAATGATATTTTTTTTGCTATTATTTTTTTTCCAAAGAATTTACTTCCAAGCAATATAAATTTGTCAGTTAAATCAGTTGTGTAAAAGATTATTTTTCTTTTTTTACTGAGAATCTTTTTTATTTCAGGGTGGTTTTTTAGATAAATTTCTAATTTTTTAGGTATTATTTTTGCTTCAGATAAAACTAAAATTTTATTACCAACTACTTTTTTTATTTTTCTTTCTAAAATTCCATAATGGGTACATCCTAGGATTAGTGTATCAATATCCTTTTTTATTAATGGTTTCAGATATTTATCTATAATTACTTCAGTAAAATTAGAGTTTTGTTCTCCAGTTTCTACTATCGGAACGAGTAAAGGGCAGGCATTTTGGTAAACTTTAACTTTAGGGTTTAGTTTTAATAATTCTTTTTTGAAAGAATTTGAATTAACTGTCCTTTCTGTTGCAATTACTCCAATTTTTTTGTTCAAGGTTTTCTTAATGGCTTCTTCTGCGGTTGGAATTAATACACCCAATACTTTTTTACCGGGGTAGTGTTTGGGTAAATATTCTTGTTGAATTTTTTTAAGTGCATCACTGGAAGCTGTATTACATGCTAAAATAATAATTTCACAATTATTTTTGAAAAGAAAATCTACTGCTTGTGTAGTAAATTCGTAAATAACTTCTTTTGACCTTGTCCCATAAGGTGTACGGGCCGTGTCTCCTAGATAAATATAATTATACTCAGAAAGTTTTTTTGTTATGGCTTTTAATATGTCTAATCCTCCAAAACCTGAGTCAAAAACTCCGATATATTTATCCACTTTGATTTTGTTCATAGGTAAAAAATATTTTTGTTTAATCTAATGTGCCTGGGGCGGGAGTCGAACCCGCATCCGCATAGCGGACAACATTTTAAGTGTTGCGTGTATACCAATTCCACCACCCAGGCATTCTTTATTTTCTTCGTTTTTGGTTTAAACCTCTATGTGTTGATTGTAAACTATGACAATTTGGGCAAAGAATTCTTAAATTTTTTAATCTATTGTCTTTACCATCACCATTGATATGATCTAATTCTACAGGTATTCTACCATCTATTGATTTTTCAGCCCAACCACATTTTTCACATTTTTGGTTTTTAACTCCGATTTTGAATAGGCGTTTTTTTAATTTATAACTTTGGTAAGTGCTATTTTTTATGAGAATTTTTTCTATAGGAATTAAAGGGGTCCCAATTCCTCTCATTCCTTTATTCCAGCCTTTCCCTTTAAAGTGTTTAATATCAATCTTATAAAAAGATAAGTATTTTTTAACTTGGGTGTAGTTTCCACCAGCTTCAATTAGCCCTATTTTTTTCAGAACTTGGCGGATGCTAGTTGAATTTTTTGCTGCCACACGAAGATCTTCTTCAGTCCATTTTTTCTTTTTTGTTATCATTATTACAATAATACATTCTTTGGTGTACGATACAAATAGATATGTGTATATGTATACCATTATTGTCAAAAAACAAAATTCCTGAGGCCTAGGTCGGAATCGAACCGACTCATGGAGGTTTTGCAGACCCCAGCGTTCCCACTTCGCCACTAGACCTTATTTGATCCCTTATAGTTTACAAATCTAAAGACAATTCGTCAATTCTTTGACGATTTTTTTCGCCTTTATCTATTTCAAAATCTAAGAACGGCAAAATTCTCATTTGTAAGTTTTTCCTAATGAATCCTCGAATATCACTTCTTTTACGTTTTGTAAAATTAAGAGCTGAATCTTCACTTGAATCCGGAAGAACTGTTATAAAAATTGTAGCTTTTTTAAGATCTTTCGAAACGTTAGCATCAGTAACTGTTATTAAAGATGTTCCGTTTGATTCTTTCTCTAGAAATTGGGCAACCAAATGCTTAATATTCTCTTTTACTTTTTCTTGTCTTAATGTCATGTCTTTTAAAAGATAGGTTTTTTATTTTTCAACTATCTTAAACGCTTCAAGAACATCACCTGGAACGATTTCAATTTTAGATTTTATGTCCATACCGAATTCATCACCCTCATTAACTTCTTTAGTTTGGATTTTCTGACTTTGTACATTCATAATAACACCCTTTCCAATTTCATTATCTCTTCTTAGTATTTTAACCTCAGAAGATAAAGTTAATTTGCCTTCTTTTACTTTTCCACCAATAATGTGATTACTTTTTGTCTCGCTAAAAACACGGATGACTTTAGCTAAACCAGTTGTTTCTTCAATTTTTATTTTTGGAACTAGATCTTTTATATTTTTTTCTAACCACTCTGTTAATTTATAGATAACATCAACTATAACAATTTTAACTTCTTGTCTTTCTGCTAAATCTTTAACATGTTGACTAGCTTTAACATTAAAACCAACAATCAAAGTATCACCTTTGGTACCAGCCATTTTTATATCGTTTTCATTTATATCTCCAACTTCAGCTACCACTACTCTAATATTTGCTCTTTCTTGTTCTATTTTATTGATTTCTTGTTTAATAGCATCAATTGTTCCAAAAACATCAGTTTTTATCATTATAAGAATATCAGTATCTTTTTTGTTGTTTGAAGGAATTCTTCTAGTATTTATTTCTTCGGTTTTTACTTCAACAATATTTTCCTCAGCTTCTTTTTTTGTAAGATAAGTTTTAAATTCTGCTCCAGCTTCTGGTATTCCTCTTAAACCAGTTAATCTTACTGGGCTGGAGAAAGTAGCTTCTTCGATAAGATCACCTAAAAAGTTTTCCAATCTTCTAACAGGACTAACTTTATTATTAATTAATACAAAATTTCCTTTTTTAATAGTTCCATCTTTAATGACAACTATAACTTCTGTTCCTTTTTGGGTATCAACTTTTGATTCTAAAACAAAACCACTTGCCAGTTTATTTTTATCAGCTTTCAATTCTTCCATTTCTGCCATTAAAAGAAGTGTGTCTATAAGTTCAGGAACACCAGCACCTGTTTTAGCTGAAATTTCTGCGTAAGAAATATTACCTCCTGAACCCTCAAGGAAAATTTCTTTTTCCATAAGTTCTTGTTTGACTTTTTCTACGTTAGCATTGGGTTTGTCAATTTTATTGATGGCAATAACAAAAGGAAGTTTTGCCTCTTGGATACTTTTGTAAGCTTCTACAGTTTGGGGTTTAACTCCATCTTCAGCTGAAATTATTAAGACAGCTATGTCAGCGATACAGGCTCCAGTTGAACGGACATTACAAAAAGCTGCATGTCCTGGTGTATCAATAAAAGTAATTTTCTTTTTTTCGTGGATAACTTCATAGGCTGAAATATGTTGGGTAATACTACCAGCTTCTCCCTCTACAATGTTTGTTTTACGAATGAAATCTAATAACGTTGATTTACCATGATCAATATGACCCATGATAACAATTACAGGAGGTCTTTCTATTAAGTTGTTATTTTTCTTATCCATAAATTAAATTTGTGCTCTTGTTTTATTCAAAACAGTTTTTTCTTCTTCTGATAACTCATATTTTGATTCCCAGTTTTCGATTGGTTTAGCAAAAACTCTGACATTCTCTCTTGCATAGAGACTTGATATTATTACACCATTACCTTTTTTATTTAATAGAGTTGTGGCAAAACTTTGATCACCACCTACACCATCATTTTTAAAAGGGTTAAATCTGATAACTTCAACATTTTGTAGATTGTTTCCTAGCTTACTTTCTAGATTTTGCATTTTTCCAACAGTTTTGTCACCAAATTTATGTAAATCTTCTAATTTATTCTCGATAGAGTTCAGCTTATTTCTAAGACTTTCCTTATCTTTCATAATAGCAATGTCTTTACTTTTGACTTCCAATCTAACTAACCAAGCTAAAATTAGAGCGCTGAAACTGATGAGAGCATAAAAAACAATTTCTTCTGTAGTGAAAATCATATGCTTGAAATTATACACTACAAGAGCTTTTTTGCAATTTAGCAACAAATAGGGTGAAGTTTTGTCTTACTCTAATAATTTATATTTACATCAACCTAAAAAAGTGCTAATATATAAAAATGTTAAAAAGAATTTATTTAGATCATGCAGCCTCCACGCCAGTCAGAAAAGAGGTTAAAGAAGCCATGGATAGCTTTTGGGACGTTAATTTTGGAAATCCAGGGGCAATTCATCAGGAGGGTGTTATTGCTAAGGATACTGTTGATCAGTCTAGAGATAAGATAGCTGGCTATTTAGGAGCATATCCTAATGAGATTGTTTTCAATTCTGGGGGTACAGAAGCTAATAATCTAGCTGTTTTTGGTGTGGTTAACAGATTAAGTGAAGAGGGAAGAAAATTTGAAGATATGCATTTGATCACGACTGTTTTTGAACACCCTTCAGCTTTACAGTGTTTTAAGTATTTTGAAAAAAAGGGAGTTAAGGTTAGTTATCTAGAAATTGACTCGGAAGGTATTGTTGATTTAAAACAACTAGAAGAAATTTTAACACCTCAAACTGTTTTGATTTCGATAATGTATGTTAATAACGAAATCGGAACCATTCAACCTTTAATCGAAGTAACAAAAATAATTAGAAGTTTTAAGAAAGGACAGGAAGAGTCTTCGATCTTTCCTGTCCTCCATAGTGATGCCGCTCAAGCTTTGTTATTCTTGCCAATCAATTTAGGAAAATTAAAAGTTGATCTGATGAGTTTTGATGCTCAAAAGATTTACGGTCCTAAAGGAGTGGGAGCTTTGTACGTAAGAAAGGGGATTGAAATTAATCCTTTGATCATTGGTGGTAGTCAGGAAGGTGGTCTGCGACCGGGGACTGAGAATGTTCCTCTTATTGTTGGTTTCGCTAAAGCTCTTGAGTTAGCTGAGCAAGAAAAAAGTAGTGAGAGTGAGCGCTTAACAAAATTAAGAGATTACTTTATTAAAGAAGTTTTGGAAAAGATACCGGGGACTATATTAAATGGTAGTTCAGAAAAACGTTTGCCCAACAATGTGAATATTTCTTTTCCGGGGAAAGATAATGAATTTCTTGTTATCCAATTAGATCAAAGGGGGATTGCTTGTTCAACCAAGTCGGCTTGTTTGAAAGAAAAATCTTCCTACGTTATTGATTCACTTGGCCATGATGAAGGTCTTTCTAAAAGTTCGATTCGTTTTACTTTTGGTAGATCAACTAATAAGAAAGCTATTGATTATGTTATTAAATCTCTTGTTGAAATTTGTAATCCAATTATTGAAATTTAAACTAAATTAAGTAATTAAGTTACTCAATTAAGAAGGTAAGGCCTGTTTGTTGGTAGTCAGACTTTATTTTGTTTCCTTTCTTAACCCTTGACAAATAAAATACCAGATGTTACAGTTTGAACAGAGTTAACGATAGAACCCTGTCAAAATGCTCTAATAGAGTAAATAAATTCTTTGAGGAAGGAGTTTGTATAAATAAGCAAAATAAGGCTTATTTACACAAACCAGTCGCAAAATGACTTCTTTTTTTGAAGAAACTTGTTTTGCGACTATTTTATTTTCAGAGTGTTGGAAACAAAGAAAACCCTTTGTTTCCAACACTCTCTCAGTAAAATGAGAATGTTCTTTAAAATTGAATCAGAATATAGATTTTTCTTATTTAAGTTAATTTATTACTACCTTTTAGGTAATTATTTATTGGTTATTTAAAAGGTGGTAATAAAAAGTCTAAAATATTTAACTAAAACTTTAGAGTTCTTCTATGCTAAAGCTAGGGAGGACAGGGAGAAAAAAATGAAAAAAATTGATCAGTATCTTAGGGAAATCGGTATTATCATAATCATCCTTGGACTTTTTGTCCTTGTAATAGGTTTTGAGTTAAATTTATTTATTTTTGCAGGAATTCTTATTATGTCGGGGTTGATAATCTTGGTTATAGCTTTTGCTATAACGAAGACAAGAAAAGTTAGTTTCAAAAAATTTACTAAACATCATAAGGGTTAAGGGGGAAAAATGGAAAAAATTAATAAATTTTTTAAGAAATTTAATATTGTTACTTTTATCCTCGGGTTTTTCGTTTTTGGATGCATATGTGTCCTCGTAGTAGAAGTTAATGAGCCAGGATTCTTATCCTGGTGGGGATAGTAAACTCAATTTAAATCTTCCTGATTCAAAGTTCAAAAGGAGGAGCTCAACTCAACGAGTTCCTCCCTATTATTAAGATTTTAAGTTTTTATTATTTAAAATCTTATAGTAGCTTAGTTCTTTTAAAAAATTCTTTATCAGATAAGCTGATAAAGTAAATAATACAGATTTTAAATTTTTTCTAAGAGGAGGAAATAATGGAAAAGAAAAAGAGTAAAAAGTTTTTAGTTAGTTCAAAGAGTGAGATGGCTGGCAAAGTTAAAGTATCAGAACTCAAAAGATTATTAAAAGCTAAGAAAGAGAAAGAAATTTCTTCCCAGATATTTAATTTGGAAGAGAAGAATTTTCATGTTAATCATTCCGGTTGGAAAAAAAAGACTGACAAGCGAGAGATTACATATCTGGAAAATCCTGGAGAGGACATATGGGAGTATGTCAGCGGAGTAAGTGAAGATTTGATTGGCCAGCAACTGTTTACATGGTCAGCCGCTATGCGGGAGACCGAGAAAGCTGGCAAGCGGATGCCAACTGATGAAGAGTGGAATGTCTTAAAGGATAAAAAGAATTTCAGTTTCAGTTTGAAAAAAGTTTTTCCTGGTATTCGCGACCTTAATTCTATTTTCTACAGTTTGGGCACAGAGACGTACTTCTGGTCTTCTTCTGTGTCTTGCTCCTATGGCTGGGCGCGCAATCTATTTTCCAGTTATTCTATTGTCTATCGTTGTTTGCGCATTCAAGGGCTTGGTTTCTCTGTTCGCTGTCTCAAGGATTAACAATTCCCAAGGAGATATGACAACTCCTTAACACTTTGTCTAAAATTTGTATTATTTTATCCAAAAGGAGGAACTCGTTGAGTTCCTCCCTATTATTAAGATTTTAAGTTTTTATTATTTGAAATCTTATAGTAGTCTAGTTCTTTTAAAAATTCTTTACTGAATATTTCAGTAGAGTAAATAATACAAATTTTAAATTTTTTCTAAAAGGAGAAAGTAATGGAAAAGAAAAAAATTAAGATGATCCAATTAGAAGAAGAGAACTTTAAAGTTGATTCTTCTGGTTGGAAGCAGATTGATACCAAACGAAAAATTCATTTTCTCGAAAGTCCTGCAAGGGACATTTGGGAGTATGTTGACGGAGTGCCTGATGAACTGGTTAACCAACAACTGTTTACTTGGTCAGCTGCCATGCGGGAAACTGAAAAAGCTGGTAAAAAGATGCCAACTGATGAGGAATGGGATATATTAACAGCTGGTGGAAAAAATCTTAATTTAAAAAAAGTTTTTTCTGGTACTCGTGGTATTGATACTAATTTTTACGATTTAGGTACGAGTTTAAGTTGTTGGTCGTCTTCTGTTTCAGGCGGTAATGCTTGGAGTCGTTATTTAGGTTCTGGTCGTGCGATTGTTCGCCGTTATATGGATAACCAAGCTTACGGCTTTTCCGTTCGTTGTATTAAAGACTAGCAACCCAAGGAGATACGACAACTCCTTAAAACATTTTGTCTAAAATCTGTATTATTCCAAAAGGAGGAACTCAACAAGTTCCTCCCTATTATTAAGATTTTAAGTTTTTGTTATTTAAAATCTTAATAGTAGTCTAGTTCTTTTAAAAATTCTCTGCTGAATAGTTCAGTAGAGTAAATCCTGTCAGAGTGTCCTGATAGGATAAATAATACAGATTTTAAACTTTTTTAAACTCACCTTGAAGTTAAGGTCGAGGGGGGAGGAAATAATGAACAAAGAAAACAAAATTTTTCAGTTGGAAAAGGAAAACTTTCGAGTTAATTCCACAGGCTGGGATAAATTCATCAACAATCAAGGAATTACATATCTTCAAAACTTTGAAAAGGATATCTGGGAATATGTTGGTGGGGTTGATGAGAGATTAATCGGTCAACAGTTACTCAGCTGGTCTTCAGTGATGAGAGAGACAGGAAAAGTCGGTAAGAGAATACCGACTGACAAGGAATTTAACCAATTTAGAAAAGAAGATTTTGGAAAAATTATTTACGCTGGTACCCGCTATACTGATACTAGTTTCTATAATTTGGACATAAACACGAATTTTTGGTCCTCTTCTGTGTCTGGGCCTGGTTCTAATGCTTGTATACTTACTTTGTACTATGACTCTTTGACTGTCTACCGCAGTGCAAGTAACCAAACCCATGGATTTTCAGTGCGTTGTTTAAAGAATTGACGATTCGATTCAAAAAAGTAGGGAAGACCTTTTAAAAAACTTCCACCACTAAATTTATTCAGTTTAGTGGTTTTTTAATTCCAATACCTACTTGCTGGAAAGTAGGCTTTAAACACTGAGATTTAATAAAAAACCTTTAAAAGTTATAACCACCACAAAACTCCCAGCATTCTGTGGCGATTAATTAAATATCAGGAGTTATATCGAGAGATTACCTGTGGAGGTTGGACCTCCACAGATTATCTGAAGAGGTTCAATCCCTCCAAATTATTCAACTTTCACATATTTTTTATTTAATTAATTCACAAATTTGATAAATAAAAATTTTCGTTTATAATATAGTTTATGGATATAGAAAGTTTAAACAAAACCCAAATAGTTCTACTAACTCTCTTGGTAAGTTTTGTTACTTCTATTGCTACTGGTATTGTGACAGTTTCTTTGGTCAATCAAGCACCTCAGGTAATTACTGATACGGTTCATCGAGTGATAGAAAAAACAGTTGAGCGTGTTGTTCCTGGAGAACAAAAAGCTACTATTATAGAAAATACTAAAACCATTGTTATCAGTGATCAAGATTTTATTATCAAAGCCATTGAAAGGAATTCAGAATCTCTAGTAAGAGTTTTTAAGTCAATTGAAACAGAAAACGAGTTAGGTGAAATTATTCAGACAGATAAATTTGTTAGTTTAGGTATAGTAATTTCAAATGAAGGTAAAATAATGATGGATAGTAATGAACTATCAATCACACCAGATGCAGATGAGTATTTTATTTTGTTCAACGATACTAAACTAAAATTGAAAGTTAGCGAAGTATTGCCTAACAATGAAATTGCTTTATTGGATATGAAGTTTCTTGAAAGCGATGATAAACAACCAGTTTTCACACCAATAGATTTAGGTAATTCAGATTCACTTAAACTAGGTCAATCAGTTATTTCTTTGGGTGGGGAAGAGTCCAATATAGTTTTGACTGGAATTGTTTCTAACTTAAAAATAGGTCAGTTACCAGTTGCTACTTCAACTCCTGCTATTACTGAAGAAAAAGCAAAAACTACAATTCTAGAAATAGAAACCAATCTTAACTCTCAATTATCCATGGGACTCCTTATTGATTTAGAGGGTGACATTATTGGAGTTAAATCCATGAATGATTTTTATATACCTATTAATTTGATTAAATCAGATCTAGATAAACTTAATAAAACAGCTACGGAAGCTTCTATTTCTACTACTACAATTTAATTGACTTAACCTTAGAAAACTTGTATATTTCAGTATATACTTAATACTTAATTTATGCCTCCATTTCAAAATTTTACAACTAAAGCTAAAGAAGTCATTCGTCGCTCTCATGAGTTGGCTATTGAACGTGGGCAGAATCATGTTAGTCATCTCCATCTTTTTACAGCTATTATGCTTCAAGAAGAAAACGTGGTTATCTCGATTTTAGAAAAATTAAATGTTGACATAATTCTTTTAGCTGATTCTTTATTAGAATTAATTGAAACTCCAGAACGTTCGACTACTCTTTCACCTTCCTATCAAATATTTCTTACCCCAGAACTAGCTGAGATTTTACAAAAGACTCCCGAACTTGCTCAAGGTATGGGAGATGATTTTGTCTCAGTTGAACATTTGTTCCTCGGTTTGTTTGATGTTCCTGGAGATACACATGAATTAATGAGTCGCTTCGGAATAATGAAGGAAGATGTTTTAAGAATTTTGGGTGAAATTAAAGAAGGTAAAATTACTAATATTAAAAAACCAAAAAAGTATAAGACTTTAACTAAATTTACAAGAAATTTAACTAAACTTGCTAACGAGAATAAACTTGATCCAGTTATTGGACGGGATAATGAAATTCGTCGTATTGTTCAGATTTTATCTAGACGAACTAAAAACAATCCAATTCTTATTGGAGATGCAGGAGTAGGGAAGACTGCTATTGCAGAAGGTTTAGCTTTGCGAATTGCTCAGGGAGATATTCCAGGTTCTTTAAAGGATAAGGAGTTGGTTTCTTTAGATTTAGGTTTGTTAGTGGCAGGTACAAAATATCGTGGTGAGTTTGAAGATCGTCTTAAATCTATTATCAAAGAAATTCAACAGTCCAATGGTAAGATAATTTTGTTTATTGATGAGATACATACTATCGTGGGAGCAGGGGCAGCTGAAGGTTCCATGGACGCTTCTAATATGTTAAAACCAGCTTTAGCTCGAGGAGAACTTCAGGCTATTGGTGCAACCACTTTGCAAGAATATCAAAAATATATTGAAAAGGATCCAGCTTTGACTAGACGTTTTCAACCAGTTAATGTTAGTGAGCCATCCATTGATGATGCTGTAGCTATTTTAAGAGGGCTAAAGGAAAAATATGAGCTATACCATGGAGTAAAAATTATTGATGAGGCTATTGTCTCAGCAGTTAATCTTTCTAGTCGTTATATTACTGATAGGTTTTTGCCAGACAAAGCTATTGATCTTATTGATGAAGCTGCTTCCGCACTTAAAATTTCTTTAGAAGATAAACCTCAGGTTTTAGAAGAAGCTGACCGTAATATTCGTAGATTAGAAATTGAAAAACAGGCTTTGAAAAAAGATTCTAATCCGAAGAATAATACTCGTCTTAAAAAGATTGCAGAAAAAATTGCTGATCTTCAGGATAAAACTTCTGAGTTATCAGTTAAATGGAATAATGAGAAGAAACTTTTATCAGATACTAAAGCTATTAAAGAAAAACTAGAGCAATTAAGAGTTGATGCTGAACAAAGTGAAGCTTTGGCTGATTTGGGTCGCACCGCTGAAATTAGATATTCTGAAATTCCTAAGGCAGAAAAAGAATTAAAAGAAAAAACTGATCAACTTAAAAAATTAAAACGTTCTGGTCGGATTCTTAACGAAGAAATTACCTCAGAAGATATTGCTGATATTGTTAGTCGTTGGACAGGTATTCCAATTACTCGAATGTTAGAAGAAGAAACAGAAAAACTAGGTCGTTTAGAAGACGATTTGAAAAAAGTTGTAGTTGGTCAGGATGTGGCTATTGGTAAGATAGCTGATGCTATTAAAAGGTCTCGAGTTGGTATTTCTGATCCCAATCGACCCATTGGATCTTTTGTTTTTCTAGGTCCAACTGGGGTAGGAAAAACTGAACTAACTAAAAAATTGGCAAAAACCATGTTTAATGACGATAAAGCTCTTATTCGGGTAGATATGTCAGAGTTTATGGAGAAGCATAGTGTTTCTAAATTAATTGGTGCTCCACCTGGCTATGTTGGTCATGATGAAGGTGGTAGTTTGACTGAAACAGTTCGTCATCGTCCTTATTCTATTATTTTATTTGATGAAATTGAAAAAGCTCATCCAGAAGTTTTCAATATTCTTTTACAAGTTTTGGGTGATGGTGTTTTGACTGATGCTAAAGGTAAAGTGGCTAATTTTAAAAATACTATTATTATCTTAACTTCAAATATTGGTTCAAAATTTATTGATAAAATGGAAACCATTGGATTTAATAATAATTCTGATGAAGATCGTTATGCTGAAACTAAAAAGAAAGTTTTAGATTCCTTGCAAGATTATTTCCGACCAGAGTTTTTAAACCGTTTAGATGACATTGTTGTCTTTGATATTCTGAAAATAGAATCAATTAAAAAGATTGTAGATATTCAAATGGCTTTAGTTAAAAAGAGGCTTAAAGGTAAAGATATTTCTCTAACTATTTCTAAAGAAGCTCTTTTATATTTAACTAAAAAAGGTTATAATCCCCAGTACGGAGCGAGACCTTTGAAGAGATTAATTCAAAATGAAATTTTAACACCCATTGCTACTCAGATGATTTCCCATGAAATGATGATAGGGGGAAGTGTTGTAATTAGTGTTGAAAAAGATAAATTAGTTTTCAAAATTAAAAAAACTGGTTCGTCTCCCAAAGTGAAAAAAGTTTTGAAAAAGGGGTCGTTCCGCGAGGAGAAGCGAAGCGACGGAAGGGGTGCGACCCCTAAAAAAAGTTCGAGCAAAAAAGTTTCTGTTTAAAGTTTGGAGATCGTTCTGTGAAGAGGAGTGAAACGACGGAAGAGGTGCGACCTCCAAAAATATGCGTCGGTGGTAGAGCGGTCAATTACACGAGTCTGTAAAACTCGCGCCTTCGGGCTACGCAGGTTCAAATCCTGCCCGGCGCACCATAAAAGAAAAAGCTATCCATTTTGGATAGTTTTTTTATTTGTATGTTGATGGGATTTGAAAGTCGGACTGAGCGGAGCGAGGGAGATGGGGTCGCAAACACTTAGTAGATTTCGAGCGATAGCAAAGAAATATACTTAGTGATTTGTGACCAAATCCTGCCCTGAACTTGTGAACGAATAATTTTACTTAGTAACTGTGATTCAAATCCTGCCCGGCTTAAAGAATGAAAATATCCAAAGAGTGACCAAAACCTATCATAATTATAATTCGAAAATCTTTTGTTTATTGATTAGGAAATAAGAAAAACCGCACAAAGAAAACTTATGGGGTTTTTCTTTATGCGGTTTTATTCATCATCTGTGACAGTTATCTTCAAATCGACAAAATGTCCAACTTCTTCTTCGCTGGGAATTTTAAAAAGATTACAAACTGGTTCAAATTTGTGTTTTGAATCTCTTTCGTATTTTGAGATATGAAACTCAAATTTGTAAATACCTATTACTACCACAGCATCTTCTGCCAATTCACCGGATATTAAAGAGGGGATTTCCATTAATACTCTGTTTAAAATTCCACAATGGACATCATTGATAAAATCGTTTCTTCTTACCATCCCAATCTTTGAACCATCAATGAGAATATATCCTGAATAATTACCCAGTTCTACCCCATATTGAATCGGTTCAGCAAGACTTCTGATTACTGCTTCAGCAAAAAGCGGTTTTATCATTTCAACGAATCCAATAGCATCACAATAAAAACCTTGATTTTTTATGATGATTTCACTTTTTTTCATTTTAACCCCCTATCTCTATACAGATTTAAGTTAAAGAACTACACTAACTAATACTTTTATATATTAATATAAGAGTTTAGTCAATACTTAGATGTCAAAACAGGGGTCCGACCCCTGTTTTTTGTTTTTTAGTTATCTATTGAATTTTTGGAGCCTGTTTTGTTGGTAAACAGACTCCAAAAATTATATGGATAATTTTAAATTAATCAATTAAGAAATAAGAAAACCGCTCAAACAGATACGGTTTTCTATTTGAACGGTTTGTATTTAAGAGATACCCAGAGCAGCTGCCATTTCAGGACCTAATTTAGTCTTAGCAGCTTTCGCAATTTTTAACCTGGATTCTTCTTCATTTACAATTAAAACTGGTCTATGTTCACTACTAAAGGTAAAACCAATTTTTCCATCAGTCAGAACCAACTTACTCTGTACTTCGTGGTAAGCCGAATCTATTTGTATCTCAGCGAAACCTTTCGCAATTTTCTCACTTTTGAAAAAACCAAGTGATTTACACCACCTCCCGTCGTCATCAATATTGTAAACTTCATATAACTCTTTTATTTTCTTGAATTAACTCTTGAGATGCAACTTGTAAACTTGGCGTGGTGTTAAGTAATTTAGGCGTTTGCGAGGTCTATTATTCAACCTTCTAACAGCTCGTTGTACGTCTTTGTCTGTAATTGTAGCAAAA
>Ga0208648_1000997_pt1 | contig 25257 bp, 15 predicted proteins | sample AntAceMetag02UKL_FD_184772 | JGI IMG/M metagenome (GOLD analysis project Ga0208648, IMG submission 184772) | Saline lake microbial communities from Ace Lake, Antarctica - Antarctic Ace Lake Metagenome 02UKL (SPAdes) (version 2) | ecosystem: Environmental > Aquatic > Non-marine Saline and...
TGAAAACAGGGTGTTCTGTCTGAAATATCAAGGGAAAGTAAACAGGAGCCGTATACGTGAACCGTACGTACGGTTCTGTGAGAGGGATGAGGCGAAGTAGATCACTCCGCCTCACCCTACTCGATTATCCAATCCTAAAAATGAAAGAGCTTCATTAGCAGCCTTCTTTTTGTTAATAATTTCTTTTTCATGCCATAAACACTCTCTGCAAATATCACCTACACGTTTTTGTTCTGGATAAGAAATTAAAGGAATACGTTGACTTTTTATCAATTCCCAGTCAACATAATGTCTACCAAAACCAGTGGTGTGTGATAACCATTCAGCAGTAACTGCTGAACTTCGCAATATAGACCATAAATACAGAGCATCAATTTCTTCTCTCAAATGTTGTTTTATTCTTATTATTGTGAATGCTGGAGATACAAGACATTTACATAAATCTTCTGACATCACGCCAGTTGCCCTATTAACAGCATTAATATTACTTATAATTATATCATTCTTAGTTGCCATAAAAACTTTTTTATAAGAAATTTCTTTACCAAGTACTGAATCACCTTTTTCTGCCGAACCATCATATGTAACTTTTAAAAATTCATACTTCTTTTCAGGATCAATTATTACTTCGTCTTCAATTATATCAACAATATTATTAATTATTTCAGGATAAGCTCCAGCTTTTTCCCAATCACTTTTTAGTTCCATTACTGACCATGGTGTCAGATGTTTAGCGTCTAGTCTGTCGATTAATTTACTGGATTCCACTGACCAAGTACCTTTGACACCTTTCTCAAATTCATTAAATGCAGATAAAATTTCCTCTACTTCATTTTGTGCGTGTTGCTTTGAGGTATCAAAAACACTTGGACGAGTTTTAGGAGGGACATCATCTCGACCAATAAATTTACTTTCGTATACGAAACAATTTCCCTGGGTATCTTGTGTTCCCTTTTTTATTAGGTAAAGAATAGAAGTTTTTACTCGGGCTCCTGATCTTCTAAAAGCATCGCCATGTAGACTAATGATAGCTTTAATTATAAAATTATCTAAAATGAATCTTCGAACTTTCGGAAAGTTTTTTCCTGCAAGAACGCTATCATCGATAATAGTGATCAATTTTCCACCAATTTCTAATAAATCTCCATATCTTTCGGTAAACATAATGCTGGATTTTAGAGATGGTTTAATTTTTGATGAATTATTATCATTATGCGCTAAAACATATTGTTCCAAAATACGTAATTCTGAAGGATTTTTTGCTTCTTTTGTCATTGAAAACGGTGGATTTGTCAAAACAACATCAAATTTTGTATTATCTAGCGATTCGCGTAGCTCCTGCATATTTTGAACCACTTCTGGATCGTTCATTGCTTCGCTATCAATAGTTTTATCCAAAGCGTCGGCGTAGTAGATTTTACTTCCACCGTCTCCATGTAGATACATATTAATTCTTGCAATTCTGGCTAAAGGTGGATCTTTACCGTAATCAATTCCAAAGATACAATTATTAGCTATTTGTTCAATTAAATCATTTTTTTCACTACTTGATAAACTATCGTTTGAACGAACTTTATTTCGCATTACTGTTAATGCTTCAATAAGAAACCCACCTGAACCGCAACAGCCATCAATTATACGATTTTGCTTTTTCCGATCAACTTGCAAATCAGCCAGTTGAGTCATCAATTTGACAATGGATCTTGGAGTAAAAAACTGACCAAGTTCTTTCCCTCTCATCGTTGCGTTTAAAAAAGTTTCAAATAGTCTTCCATTTAGATCTTCATCAATACCAAACATATCAAAATTTTGTAATCTGCGAACAACATCTTTTACGGTATCAGGACGTAAATCTAATTCTTCATCTTTATTGAATATTCGTTTTTTCTTGCGCAATTGAATGTCTTTTTCTATTTCATTCCTTAAATTTATAAACATAGTATTTATCGGATTGATGACTCCCTCAGATTCTCGTTGTTCAATCCAATTTACAGAAAAAGTAACTGATGATTTAGGTAAATTTACTTCAATCTTATCATCTGAAAATAAAACTCGTGTTGCACTATTATGCCTAATACTTTGATCAGCCCACAATTTCACAAACATAAGTTTTGCAAATGCTAGAAATGCAGGTCCAGGTCCATATCCCTCTGATTTCCATATTACTTTATGGCAGGTTGCAAAAATTTGCCGAGCCTTTGAAGTATTAGGTCTGGTAAATTTAAAAGTCGCATTTTCAGTCCTCATAGGTTCAGGAATCGATGTAGAGATATTTTTTGAACCAATAACCGATTTTAAATGTTCAAACTTTGAGTTTCCCCAAGCAAAATCTGAAAAATCCAGAGATAAAATTTCTGCATCTTTATCCCATTCATATAATTTGGTCGTTTTGCCATTTGAGAGAACGAAATAGCGAACTGGATTTCGATTTTCATATTTTCGATTGAGAGCTAAACAGTATCCAGAACATTGTTCAATCCATTTATCTAAATCTTCATTTACTCCTTTGGCATCGATAATACACCGTGGCTCACTTCTGAACATCAATGCATAGTCAGGCTTATATTTTTCTTTTTTTCTGCCACGTCCTATAGTCAGTACATCCAAACTTTCTTTCGGTTTTATTTGTGTGTCGTTATATCCTAAATCCTGAATTAATCTCAACAGAAAAAAAGACTCTACTGATGCTTCATTTCTAAGGTCGGTAAATTGGCAGTACATATTTCTAGCAGAACTTCCTAAATCATCAAGGACAGTTTTTCTTGTTGGTCTACTATTATTCATGTTTGTATTCCTGAATCGACTGCTTCAAATTTTAAATAATTGTTAAGTATAAATATACCCTGGTTCGTGCAAGTAATTCCCAGCTTAATAATAGTATATATTTTTAGCCATCAATGTCAATGATAATTATATATTTATCTGGATTATTTGTTTTGTTCTCACTGGATTCAACTCTCATCCGAAAATATGAGTCACGCAAATGCTTTACATCTTATGCACAATCAGCATCGTCGCACGCTACACTAGTTTCATCATTAAAATTTTACCAACGGATGATTCATCTATTTATAATTCCTATTTGGAAACATCTTCTCTCTGCGCCCGATACGCCTTTTCGTATCCGAGTTCCCGTGCTCCCTGGTCGATGCTTATATAACCAGCCTGTACCATGCGGTCTATCCAGTCAAGATGCATCAGGCGGGCACGGCTCCGTTCGACAATGAAGGGATCCTTGTTGGCTTCAAAAATCCATGCTGGATGCGCGGTATTTCCAGCTAAGCGCAATTCAAGCCTCATCAGCCACTCCGCCAGGTCACTCCCTATTGCCTGTATCGAATCGACTATCTGCATCAACAGGTTATATTGTGCATAAATCCAGTTGCGTGTCGTGCCGTGCGATCTGCCCAACGCCCAGGGAAAAAGTTTCAAACCGGTGATAACGTCCTCGATTACCTGTTCACGATTCAGTTTCCAGGTATTGCCCTCACCGCTTGTGCCGCCTATTACCGTAATCTCCACGTCAGACCAGGTGAACAGGTTATCATCCGGACCAAGTTCGTCGAACTGCTGCACGGTTTTCTCGAAATAACTGTTTATTCTTTGAGTATAATTATCGGGGTCCTCGCCGGGATTGGGCTGAGGAGGGGTAATCTTTACCTGAAGTCTCGGAGTACCTGAATTATGGCTGGAACGTGCCATATCTTCAAGCATTTGTTGTTCGATTTCAACCACGAAAGGAATCGCCGCCAGGGGTTCAATTCCGTCGGGACGGTTAAAATCGGATATCAATGTTCGGTGAAAGAACGTCGCCGGATTTATTTTCTCATATTCCCCGTTTTCCATTTCCAGCCACGGTTCCTGTCTGCCGTATTTCCCCTCTTTCCATTTCACACGGTACGGATCGAGTATCTCCAGGTGGCTGATACCCGACGCTCCCGGCAGCAGATGGACAATAGCCGCGAATTTCCCAAGCGTGAACAGTTCCATAAAGAAATTTTCGGTCAGCCGTGCAAAACCATGACGGTCTCCATCGAGCCTGGGATAGATCCTGCTTTCCAGCCTGTCCAGTATCTTCTCCGCTTGTCTTACTCTACCATCGTCACCCTGAATTTCACGGCGTTGCGGTGTAGCGCAAAGATGCACCCAGGTCCAGATCCCGGCAGAGATAATCGGTATCCTGTCTCGCATAAAGCGAAAGAAATCTGCCCTGTTACTGCCCGAGTATTTAAAACTCCCCGCATACATCCCCCCACCAATCATCTCCAGTGGCGGATTAATCGACCTGTCACGCAACGAAGTTATTATACGCCTGCTTTTCACCATTGGTACCTGAACTGCTACAGTTTTGTTCTTTTGAAATAAATTTTTAAACATTATCAATTCCTAATTCCTAATTTCCTTTGTGATCTTTGTGCCTTCTTTGTGCCCTTTGCGGTTTATTGCGTAGTGCTGTCAGTCGCCCTCGGCTGACAGAAAATTAAAGAATTACTAATTACTAGTTCTTAATTCTCCCAAAAACCGACTTTCTGACTTTTTGAGCCACACCATGAATAATTGGCGAATGATGCGGCACTTCCATTCTGGTTCTCTGTAGATTCACTATTAAGTATCGCAGTGCATCCATCGGATGATCATAAACTCCGTCTTTAATCGGCACTTCCCCTTCTTCACCCCACGCGTAACCCTGGAACGCTTCTATCAGGCTCGTACAGCTTGGATCTATCTGTAATCTGACTTTACCTGTTGCGTCTTTCAGCAGCGCCCGCACTACTTCTATCCCGGCGGTGATCGATGAAGAACTCCACAGTATCTTAAAATGCTGGTTTATCAGGTATTCCACTGGGGAGATGCCGAAATCCGTTTTTGCTGCACCTGCTGGATCAACTGCCGACCAGTGAACGTCTTTCTCGGTTATTCCATGTTTTCCGTCACGAGCTTTAATTTCTGCTATCAGTTGATCCACAGACCATTTATCACCGACCACGCAGTCGAAAATTATCAGCCTCCCGTCACCATGAAGTTCTGCCCAGATTACAGCAGGTTTACGGTAACCGAAATCGATTCCCCGGAAAATCCTTGATTCGAATGAATTTATTACTTTGTATGAATCCTTAAGTACATGGATTTCTGTATCGAATTGGTCATATACAGCGCCTTCCGCTCCTTCAAAACTAAGTTCATGTTCGCGCCGCCATCTTGCCGGAGATAAACCCGCTCTTGCGTTTTCTTCCCATTCTGAATCACGATCTGGATTTTCACTGTAATGAATTCGAACTATTTCGAAACCTTTTTCCCTGCCATGCACCAGCCTTGCGAAAACTCCTCCTGGCCCGTTTGGGGTTGAGACACCTATGAATCTTCCGCCCGCATCTACAGCCGGTTTTGCGGAAGCCCAGATTTCTTCATCGTCAGGAGTGAACGCCATTTCATCCCAGAAAACTGTTCTCGGGGAGAGTCCTCGCACTGCGTATGGTGCGGCAGGTAAACTGAGTATTCTTGTTCCCAATTCAGGAAAGATTATCGCAGAACTTTGGAATTTTACTTCTTCTTCTTTTTCGTATTCAGGCAGGTTTTTATATATAAATTGTAATCTTGCGATCATCTCTTTTGAAGAGCGTTCTTCTTTCGATAGTAGCAGATGAATACCCGGCCCGCCTGTTTTAGCGCGGTAATAGATATATGCGCATCCTATCCACGTAACCAGCATTTGACGGCTTTTTACCACTAAAAGACGGTCATTTTTTTCAAGAGCTTCGGAAAATCTTCTAACAAATTGCCATTCGGGTATTTTTCTCGGCTCATCGTGAGCCGGATCGAATGTTTTGCATCTTCTAAGAAAAGTTGGGAAATCTTCCGCAGCCCTGAGAGTAGTTCTCTCAACAAAAATGGCGTTTTCAGGGTTAAAAACTCTTGTCAAAACTGGTTTTTTTACCATGATCCACCCTTAACCGGATTGGATTTGATGCGTAATTCACTCATCAACGGCTGTGTCAAGAAACGCGCTAACGTCGATGCAGCTCGCTGTTCAAAACGTCCGGACAGATCCATGAACCGTCGTGCTCTATCGTCAGAGCCACTGTCGAATTTCACGTTCAGGGTTTTCATAGCGAGATCGTCGCAGATTATAGACAGTGTGAGTTCGGTAGCTCCTGTCTTGAGTCCCTGGTCGTCGGAATCTTCGTCATAACCTTCACGCAGCCGGGCTAAAATCTTGTCTTCCGCTTCAGTGATAGCCAGGGTGATAAATGAGTCGTTTATACTGTACGGATATGTCCTGTAATCAAGGCGTAAACGGGCTGGATCCGGTATTGAAGACGGCGTCGTTCGTTCCAGGATACCTTCGGCATAATCAATTGTGTAATCAGTATCCTCAGTATAAACAGTCAATGGAAGATACCAGACATAAACAGTCTGTCCCGATGTAATATTTCCACCATCGAACCGTTTGATTTCACCATCTTCATGATTAACACCGAAATCCAGCCCTTCGATGTATCTATCAGTGGGCATATTATCCGTAGAGACGGTTATGGATGCATTAAGCAAATCCGGATCACCTACCGAATACCAAGTGATACCGTTAAGAACCAACTGCACCGGACCGCTTGGTTCATCTTCCAGCATAGCCGCTACACGCAAACTGCCTGATTCAATACTCTGATGCGGCAGTTGAATTTCATCGGCTTCCAGGACAACCTTCACATCACGAACAATCAAACCGTCCACTACGAATCCAAGAAGATGCTTTTTTACTGTTGCTACATCTGTCCAGTTCATTTTATTACTCCTTCTGCTGCAACAGCAATGTTGCCTGAAGTGTTGTGTTCGGCAGACAATTGGCAACAGTGAGACCTGTAGTTCCACCATTCACGATAAGCTCGACCGTAAATTTCCCGCCGGAATAGGTCGCATTCAGACTGACCAGGTCACCGGCAGCAATTACTACCGATCCTGATGCAGATTGAACACTTGTCTGATCCCATACATACAGTTTTACAGCCAGCCCACCCAGGGGCATGGGGAAACCATTGGCAGCTATCCCGCCGGGTCCTGCTAATGGGGTAGTTGAGGCAGCTACAGTGTTGGCAAAAAGCAACATCGTCGGCGCCTGTTTCGCCTCAAGCCATGATGCTGTCAGGTTCAGCGACATATTGTTTCCTTAATTATTCTGATACTCAATTTCAATTGTGTGGAGTGAAACCCGACAGCAAGCAGTCGGGCCACCCATAAGCAAATGTGGCACATGAAAATATTTGATGAACAGGATGAAAACGGGCGGTTATATAGATAATTTTATGTCAATTTTGGATTGCTTTACATTATTCGCAATGACGTATTTGACCATGTTTATAGATTATTTCCCGTTCATCCTGCTCATCATTTTTTTTATTCCCCGGCAGGAAACGTCTTTTGAACGTCAGCCACCGGGGTGGTGTCATTAATAGTTGGATAATTTCCGTGCGTCATCGACCATCACGGTATAAACCGCTTCCTTGGATATGACCGCGGTTTCCAGTTTTCTCTCGATCACTTTGTCGGCTTCGATCATCAATGGCTGGCTTACCGATTCACGTACGGCAAAACGATTGTCGATAGCCATAACTTCTGTAGCTGTCGCTGAGGGTACTTTTACCAGTTTGGCATTAACCGGCAGGAAAGTGCCGTATTCGCCGGAACGCTGGAAAAGTGTCGATGCCGGGAATGTCAGGGCATCCTGGAATTGAGACATATTCAGAACGACTTCTATGTCTGAAGCGTTGGCAAGAATGTGGCTCATCCTGGCGGGAACGTCAAAGCTTGATGCGAGATGAACCATGTCAGCATAAGCAAAGATTCCGGGAGTGCCGCTGAAAACGTCCGAAGCCGCCGGACTGGCGCCGTCACCGTTCTTGACGATGTCATATATAGCATCGATCTCATCATAGGCGAGCTGCGCCCCGATCCACCACAGGAATACCCGGAATTCAGCAAGGTTCTGGTTCTTCACGATTCTATATGAAAAATCGAACTGCCTTCCCCGGTCGATGATAGCAGCCTCTTTGTCACGATAGAGAAGCTGGACTTTGGGAAAAGCTGCTCCGCCGCTGGCACGTTTCGCTACACTTTTTTTGGCTTTTTCGGTTTCGATATAAATAGGACGGACAGTTGGTCCCGTGGCGGGAACGGTTACCGCAATCAGTTCGGTTGGATCCTGGACCATCCGGTATCCCATGCGGATTTCACGGAGTATATATTCAGGCAGCAGGATCATCGCCCCGCCGACAAAGAATTGTTCGACCGTGATGGCGTTACGACCAGTAGTAGTGATGTCATGAACCGCCAGTTGCCGCTCAAATGCATCGAGTTCCGTAACGCATTTACCTTCGGCATTCCTGGGACTCGGATCGAGCTGCTCGAGCTTATCGCTTAATGTAAGTCCCTCTTCCTGGGCTTCATGATAGAGCGCCAGATTTGCGGAACGGGAATGATCGATGATAGTCGTTTTCAACGATTTGGCACGTGTTAAATCTATAGACATTAGTGTCTCCTTATAATTATAGTTTTGATTTTTAATCTGTTAATGAATTCCATCAAATATTGTTCAGATGGTTTACGTATTAATCATTTTGTTTCACGCAAAGTCGCTAAGGTGCAAATGAAAGATATTTATTTCGCGCAAAAACGCTAAGAATAAATGATCTTTGATGAAATAATCGAATTAGAAAAAAATCATGTTAATCCTGTCAATCCTGTCAAACATTACCCAAGCCAGACGTCGCAGGTATTATTGACGGTATCTACAGCGATAACCTGGCCTCGCATCAGGTGTCCCCCGGCGGCGATATCAACGTCTGCGGCAGCCTGGCGAATTTTTCCCGCGCCATCGACTTCCACCATCTGGTTTATAACGGGTGTGGTAGCTGCATATACGAATCTTGCCACTCCCCGCGCCTGTACTGCACAGGTTGAGGGACGTGTGGTGCCCTCGACAAAATCCGTCGATACCCATACAACTTTTCCGAACAGTTTATCCCCGGCAGCACCCATCCCGACTTCGTTATCATCAGATATCACACAGGCTGTCAAATTGTCATCGATATCATCCTGGCAGAAATCTTTGTCTGCGGTAGCGTCAATGCTCATGGTCAGGAACGGTCCTGATCCAATTCCCTCATTGTCGATTGTGTAAGGTGAACTCATTAATTCCTCCAAATTATTTGTTGTGTTAAGACAACACGTACGTTTTATGTTGGGGCGTAAGGGCGAAAAATTTTTCGCCCCTACAATTAACCGCTACGATATTTTTCCAGGTCAAAAGAATTTCCTTCGCCGGTCGCATTGAATGGCGCTTCTCCATTTCCCGAATAACGCTGCTTGATTTCACGATCCAGTTCATCGTCCAGCTTTTGCAGCTCCTCAAGTGTTCCCTCTTTTGCCCTGGCGAGATCGTGTTCGCCCCGGTCAAGCAGGTCGCACCGCGCTATCACCCGTTCCCGCAGGTTTTCGAGGAGACTGTCCCTTTCGGCATAGGCTTCCTCCACTCCATCAAGTTCATCGACGGCATACCTGAAAAGGAATGCGAGTTCGTCGAGGTTGACCTCTTCCCCCGCTTCGCACATATCCGCTGCGGCAATCATTTTCGGCAGCAGTTCCATTTCAACTCCTTTCATGTTTAATTGATTCGATAATTGTTCCAGATTTATATCTGAACATTTGTTCATTACGGCAACAAGATATAACAGAACACACTCTGTTGTCAATACCCAACATTTATTTTCCGTGGAGATTCATATAGGAGGCTTATTAAAGGTTAATATATCAAATAATTATGTGGCTCTCTTCATTTATGAATAAGTAAGGTTTTAAGAATCATGCTTCAAATGATTTTCTTTGCACCTTTGCGACTTTGCGCGAGAAAAATCTTTTTGCAATTCCACAGGTTAACCTTGCGTTGTAGATTTAAAACATGTATGTTGCATTAACCCAAATTACTGATGGATATGAACAACAAAGCCAAAAGAGGAATAGGCGAAGGTCTTCGCCGCGCGAGACGTGATGCCGGGTTGACCCAGATGGCACTGGCGTTACGTTCCGGAATTGACCGCGCCACGATAAGCCTGATCGAGAACAGCCGTGAAGACCCCCGAACAGATACGGTAAGACGGCTGGCGGAAGCGTTAAATATGTCACCTGCTGATTTATGGCGTAGGCCCGGGTCTCCGAACCGGGCAGAGGGTATTTCCGTATCTCATAACCGGACGGAATTGAAACCCGACAGCAAGCAGTCGGGCCACCCAAGTAGGCCTGGGTCTCCGAACCAGGCACTTCTCGTGGAGCGTAAACCCGGCGACATTTCCCCCAAAGAATTAACTTACGAACCAACCGAAAACCTGAAACTCCATCCCGGCCTGGAAGCGCTCCTCTCAAATGAACGAGAACGGCTGATGTTAGCCCTGACCGACGAAGAAGAAGCGATGCTCCGCTCAATAAGAACCAGAAGCGAACTACCCCTGGATAAAGCCTTTTTCATAGACGTACTCATCGCCTACCGACGACACCGGGAGCAAAAGAGTTGACTATTTATGTATTGTTTCAGAAATTTGACTTAATATGATTCACTTTCATCGAAAGTGAACTACCTTAATACCGTTCGGTTTGCACCACTAATAAATGTTTGAACTCTTAGGGACAAATTCATGAGCATGTCAAAAGTGCGGAAAAGCATCAAGGGAGCTGGAAAAAGAAACGCGACATTCCTTGATCTCTCAGGGAAAAATTTAACTAAGCTTCCCCCGGAGATAGGCAACCTGACTGCACTGACAGAGCTGAATCTCTGGGACAATAAATTATCCATCCTTCCCCCGGAGATTAGCAATCTGACTGCACTGACTTATCTTAATATCAGCTATAATCAATTAACCAGTCTTCCCCCGGAGATTGGCAAACTGAATGCACTGACAAGGCTGTATCTTCATAACAATCAATTGTCCAGTCTTCCCCCGGAGATTGGCAAACTGAAGGTACTGACTGATCTAGATCTCAGGAACAATCAATTATCCAATCTTCCCCCGGAGATTGGCAAACTGAATGAACTGACTAAGCTGAGTCTCTGGAACAATCAATTATCCAGTCTTCCCCCGGAGATTGGCAAACTGACTGCACTGACTATGCTGAGTCTCTGGAACAATCAATTATCCAGTCTTCCCCCGGAGATAAGCAAACTGAATGCACTGACTTCGCTGGATCTCATGGACAATCTATTCTCCACTCTTCCCACGGAGATTGGCAAACTGAATGCACTGACTTCTCTGGATCTTGATGGCAATCCACTGACATCACCGCCGCAGGAGATAGTCAAGCAGGGAACCAAAGCTGTACTGGCTTTTCTCAGGGATCAACAGAAAAAAAGCCGGAAACAGTGGAATTCGAAACTGCTCTTAGTGGGAGAAGGAAGGGTAGGGAAAACTTCATTGTCCAAGGCATTGCGCGGAGAAAAAGTCGATAAGAACGAGCCGACTACCCACACAATAAATATAGAACATCTTGCCTTACCTCAACCTGACCGGGCTGATACAACAATGCATCTGAACTGCTGGGATTTTGGAGGACAGGACATATATCATGCGACTCACCAGTTTTTCCTGACTGACAGGTCGATCTTCCTGCTCCTCTGGAATGCCGGGACTGGTTGGGAACAGAGCAAACTATATACGTGGCTGGATATGATAGAGGCGAGGGCACCGAAATCACCGGTGCTGATAATTGCCACACATATAGAAGACCGGGCGTCCGACCTGCCAATAAAGGAGATGAAACGTCAGTACGAAAATGTTAAAGGTTACTGGCAGGTGAGCTGTACAAAAGGAACCGGGATTGCCGAGCTCAGAGAAGCCATTGCCGGGTTCGCAAAAGATCTCCCATTGATGGGTAAAGAATTTCCAGTAAACTGGCTTAATGCGGCCGAAGCAGTCAGAATTAACAAGAAAAAAACCGTAACGTCTAAACAATTTACTAAACTTATTTCCAGTCAGGGGATCAAAGCTGAAGATACAGGAATCATTGGAGAGTGGCTTCATGACCTGGGTGATATTCTCTACTACACGGATGAAGAGCTTAAAAACGAGGTGATACTTAAACCGCAATGGGTGAATAAATATATCAACATGGTGCTTGACAGCGAAGTCGTGGCTGAAAATGAGGGGATTTTTACACGCGAGCACATGGAGGAACTCTGGAGAGATCTGGATAGACCTACTCAAGAGTATTTTCTCCACCTGATGGAGAGATTTGATCTATCATACCGGACACTTGAAGACAAAGATATCAGCATCGTGGTTGAACGCCTGAAACATAATCCGAAGCCGGTGACCGACGAAATCTGGGAAAACCGCTTGGCAAAAACGAACGAACGTGAAATAAAAATGAAGTTTGATCTCGGGACTACTGTTCCGGCTGGTGTTCCCACCTGGTTCATTGCCCGTACCCACCGTTTTACCACACACAACCATTGGCGTTACGGAGCGCTTTTTGCTGATAACAAAGAGCAGGCACACCTTGGACGTATAGAGTCTTTTCCTCATGGCCGTTACCTGGAGCTCACTGTCCGGGGACCATTACCATATAATTTCTTCGCTTTGATGCGAGATGGACTGGAACTGACACTTGACCGTTTTCAAGGAATTAAACCTAGAAGAACTATTCCATGCCCTGGGCATGACGGGGAACCGTGCGAACATGAATTCAAATTGGAAAATCTTGAGAAGGCGGCGAAAAAAGGCGTTGAAATAATGCAATGTTCAGAGTCGCTCGAAGATATACAGGTTTCTGACCTGCTCCTTGGAATTCACTGGAGTACTCATGAAAGAGTACTGGAGCAGATAGCCGGATCGAGAGATGATATTGCTGCCTTTATAGGATTGATGCAACGTGAATTCTTACTCCTTTTCAACCGGGAGCAGAGATTAATAGAATCACATACTCCGAGTCTATTTGTTCTTCGCCCGGAAACAGGACGTCACTGGTCGAAAGAGCTTCTTACTTCTCCGATGCAATTACAGTTATATTGTCAGGCACCTGATAAGTGGCATCCAACACTGGAAGGCAATGGTGGTTGCTATCCAATCAAGCAGCCTGCTGAATGGATAAATCCGTTGATCAATCATCTACAGAGGATGATAAAAATATTCAAGTATGTAAGCCCAACTGTATCGATAGGTCCAGTTGGAGTCGGTTTCAATCTCGCTGGAATTGAAGAAACTATAAGAAACGACATACAGAAGATGACAAGTTTGATGGAATTACTTGAAGATAAGGCTGTTACATATGAAGAGCAGTACGCCAAAGCCTATCATGAAAAGGATAATCCAGAGCACGCGAAAGGTGCAGACTTGAGGGCAATACGCGCCTTACTCGATCATCTTGATCCTTTGCGGAACTGGGGAGGATTGAGGAAAGTGCTAACACCTGAAGGTCATTATTTCTGGCTTTGCGAACACCATGCGAAAGAGTACTTGGATTAGATCAGCTTGGTAAATTTTGGGTACAAAATTTGTCGGGTGGCTCGCTTTCGCCGAAATTGAGTCCAATTGTAATAATGAATTCCGTGCATACGACTCCCTTTCGGCGAAAGTGAGCTACTTTTACTACTCGATTCATGAGCAACATTAAACTTGCAAATACCTTACAAACCAGCCTGATTATCCTCAGTCAAATGAATAATATTTGTGTATTGGCAAATTCCAATACATACGCGAATGATTAATAATTATGCAAATGAAGTGCATCATTTGCACGTCTCTATTCCTATGCATCAGGATGAAGACACTTCCTATTAAATTGCAAACAGATATAACAGATTCCCAATATCATTGATAAAAAGTAAGTTGCACTGGCTAAAGCGTCATCCTGCTTCGAATCTATCTCTATCTCAAATATACACTTAAGACTTTTATTAATAATAATGAATATGGCATCAACTTTGCAAACATTTCTCCATCATTACCCCACAGCTTTATTCTCAGGGATTGTTTTGTTGCTACGCTACTTTTTAATGGCGTCCAGCTTCAGTAGATTTAAGGCATGAATATTTAGAGGAGCCATGATGATTAAGAGAAGTTTGCTAACGTTTCACGCACTGCTATTCATACCATTTATACTTTTTGCTCAAGATGGTCAGGATATAACCCATGTAGTTAAACATTATGATTTCTGGGAAACCTCTTCCGCCATAGAGATTCTTGATGACAACGCTTTCGTGGCTACGAAGACTACCGGACTGCGTATCCTCGATATCTCCATACCTGATCTACCGGTTGAGATTGGTTTGCTCAATGTTGGGGAACCGGTTTATGACGTAAAGGCGCAAACAGGTTATGCGTTCCTTGCCTGCGGTAAATTGGGGGTGGTTATCGCCGATATCAGTAATCCTGCTAATCCCGTTACGGTAGATACTCTGAATAAATCGGATGCATTGGATATTGGCTGCAGAATTATCGAATTGATAGGAGATTACCTCTATGTATTTATGGCTGATGGCGAAGAGGACAGCGGTCTAATCATTTATAATGTCTCTGATCCAGCCAAACCTGAAATGATCGCAGAAAACAATGATGTTCCAGTTCCCGATTATATTACCGTCAATGAACAAAATCTTTTTCTCGTCTGTGGGCACTCCTTTACATATATTTATGATATTTCCCGTCCGGAAATGCCACAATATATTTCTCGCATTCAACCTACTGAAAGTCCAAGTAACCAATCACATACCGCCGCGGCAGTCACAGGTAATTATATTTACATTCTTGGTTGGAGCTACCCTAACCAGCAGAATTGCTGGCTGCGGGTCTGGGATATCTCAAATCCTTCAAGTCCGGATTCTGTAGCCCTTCTGTACGCCGTAGGATTGGACGATATCAAGATTGTTGATGGATACGCGTTGGTTACCGGCGGATTTCGAAGGGATAATTCACGTGCGTTAATCGTATTAGAGATAGCAGATCCTTCCAATCCACATTATATCGCAGCTTATGATACCCCCGGAAAGGCATCAAATTTTACCTTGAACGGTTCTTTAATGTACCTGAATGACGATTATGCCGGAATTAGTATTTACGATATCTCCAATCCTCGTGATCTTGAGCTGGTCGGTGCTCTTCAGAGAACAGGGAATATCAAGGGAGTCTGGAGAACAGGAGATGAGATTTTCGTTCACGAAGAATCTAGAGGCATACTGCACCTGGATTTGAGCAACCCGGAATTACCGGTGGATGCGAGCCCTATTCCGTTTTTCGGAGATTTCAATGATATGGCGTATGAAGACGACCTATTAATGGCAACGGGGTATAGTCTCGATCCATATAATTACGGCGAATTAATGATATACAATATGTCCGACCAAGAAAATATTAGTCTGGAAAGTCGTTATGGACTTGATCGTCTTAACTGTGCAGTGGCTGTAAGGGATCAAACTGTTTATATCGGGCAACCGGTGCAACAGTCAATGTTTGAGCTTGAGATACTCAATGTAGAAGATCCCTCCAATCCTTCTTTAATTCGGAACATGGTTTTCAACCAGGATAGTTTTGAATCGTTTCACATGAATGAAAACCTGTTATTTATTATTGAAACTTCAAGCATCGATATACTGGATATTTCACAACCGGAAAACCCAAGAATCACTGGACGACTTGAACTCAGTCCCAATATCAATCTGATCGAAGGTTACGCTTTTGATGACTATCTCTTTCTTCTTTATACAGTTGAATCCACCGATATCGCCGGAATTCGTGTGATAGATATCTCTGACCCGGGAAATCCGGAGGTTGCTGCAAATTATCCTTTCGAGGAGCTGCATAAGGTGGTGGACTTTGCCGGCGAAGGCAATCAACTGGTTGTTATTGACGAGGAAGAGGGCTTTTCTGTTTTTGACATCGGTAATCCGCTGGAGATTGTTGAGATCGGCAATTCCCCGCTGACTCACTACCCCTGGCGCGTAGAAATAGTCAATGGATACATCGTCCTTCCAGCTCGAACCCATATCGATATTTTCAGGATGCCGGAACTGTCTGCAGGTGAATCAATTGAAGTTCTGCCTTTAATATATGGGCTTGAGCAGAATTACCCAAATCCATTCAATCCATCCACTTCGATTCATTTTACGATTCCTCAGTCCGGAATTGTGGAGCTTTCAGTCTATGATGTTTCAGGACGGCTGGTACATACCTTGGCAGATGGAATTTTTCCAGCAGGAAGACACAGCGTTGCCTGGAATGGTAATGACCAGGGGGGGATTCCGGTCGCTTCCGGAACATATTTATATCGATTGCAAGGACAACAAGGATCAGTGGTCAATATGATGACGTTAGTCAAGTGAATTTTTGACTATTAATAAATCGAAGGCTGGGTGGCTTGGGCTACTTGTTGCCCAAGTTTCTATACAATTCTTCGCAATATTGATGATACTCGGCTAATCCACCGCAGCGGACAAGCAAATTGCGCCGAACCACACCTCCCAATCTTCTATTCCGGTTCATAATCTAGCAAATTGCGCGGTTCGGAGACCCGCGCCTACCTGGAAATTTTATTTCATCAACACAATCTTCCTCACCTCATCCATTTTTCCGGGCACACTTGCGTGGATGAAGTAGATACCGCTTGGCAGGCTTTGGGCATTAAATTTGATTTTGTGCCAGCCGGAATTGTATCTGTCGTCTGCTAATACAGCTACTTGATTTCCAAGTAGATTGTATATTGATACCTTTAGTGATGAAGTTAGAGGAATCCCGACGGTAATATTGAGTGAAGGATTAAACGGATTCGGGTAAAGACTTGCGATTTCAAACCTGTCCGGTAATTCACTCTTGACCTGTTCCTCGGTTAAAGAATTTGGTTCGAGTGAAAAAGTGAATGGCCTGTTACATCTTACCGTATCATGCCCGGAAACTGCTTCTACATGCCAGGCTACGTCCAGGCTGTTCCAGTATTCAACGTCAACCTCAGCCGGAACATTAATCGTAAAAATGGGATCCATCAGGTCGTAATAATTTAAAACCCTCGCCATATTGCCTGTGTCATGTATCGCAACAAATAATATAAGGTTATAGGTCACTTCTTCACCCGGATCGGGATCGGATGATCTCTCCCAGGTTGTAGTTACCAGGTATGGATCCGTTTCGGGAATAATAGAATCATCTGCAGGTAAGAGCAGGTTGAAAGCCGTTGGAGGATCGGGAATATCCACTTCGAAACTCCAGGTCTCATCTGCCCATCTACCATCGGTATTTGTATCACGGGCATGGACAATCCAGTAATATACGGTTTGACCCGGAGCATCAAAGGTGTAACCGGTTTCGTCAAGATCAGTCACAACCGGTTCACCGGGATCATCGGGATCGGTGGAGACATAAACATCATAAACAATCAGGTCGCCCTGGTCGGGATCTGTGGCGGCAGTCCAAGATAGATCAATTTCCGAAGTCAGGCTTGTAGCGCCACTATCCGGTGACGAAAGGCTGAAGTTAGCAGGAGGATCAGATACTTCCATGCTGAAGCTCCACACTTCATTCGACCATCTGTAATGACCGTTATCGTCCCCGGCTGATACCTTCCACCAGTAGTTGGTATCATCCTCCAGTTCTTCCAGCGCTAATGTGGTATCAGTACCGGCATCTAATTCCAGGGGATCGGTAAAATCCTCATCTTCAGATAAAAATATTGAATATGTTACCTCATCACCCTCGTCATTGTCCACGGCGGTTTCCCATTCGAATTCAATCGGGAACTCATTTATCCCAGCCTGATCCTCGGGGCTGAGCAGAGAAAAATGTGAAGGGCTATGGGGATCAAGATCATTTTCATACCAGGTGACTTCATCTTCCCAGAATGCGACGCCAACAATATCAATGTCCTCATCGTTATCAAAGTCAGCAGCATGGATGGAGCCTGCACCTCGGAAATTATTATCAAGTGTATGTTCGTTGAAATCCTCGTCGCCATCATTCTCCCACCATGTAATCTCGTTATCATTTAATGCGACGCTCATGACGTCAACTTCACCATTACCTCTGATATCCGCGGCATATATTCCAAGAGGATTATCGTAATCGCTTGCAATGTTGTGTTCGGTAAAATCCTCGTTGCCGTCGTTTTCCCACCAGGTGATTGAATCTTCGTTGGCAGCCACACTGAGGATGTCCATATTCCCGTCACCGTTGACATCGGTGGCATAAACCGAATAGACGCCCTGGTAGATTCGTTCGACAGTATTGTTAGTGAAACCCTGATCGCCATCATTTTCCCACCAGTTCAATCCAGCCGATGACGGTCCGATAATATCCACATCATCGTCTCCATCCATATCAACGGCAAACAATGACAGGACAACTCCCTCAGAATCGCATATTAAATTCTCAGTAAAATTCTCAGCTCCATCATTCTCCCACCATGTAACCCCATCCATAGCCGTTGACGAAGCTAAAATATCCACATCTTCATCGTTGTCGAGGTCTATTGCAAAAATAGAATATGCGCCGTCATAATCATCGATAATGCGATGTTCGGTGAAGTCTTCATTACCGTCATTTTCCCACCATGTAACATCATCACCGATTGAAGCCGTAGCAAGGATATCAACATCTCCGTCGCCGTCAATGTCAGATGCAAATACACCGGTAGGACCGTCAAAATTATTGTCGATGGTATGCTGGGTAAAATTTCTGTCCCCGTCATTTTCCCACCAGGTGACTTCATCTCCCTCGTAAGATGAGCTGAGCAGGTCGATATCTCCGTCGCTGTTAATATCAGCAGTAATGATCATAAACGGCGCATCATATTCGTCAGAAATTACATGAGTGGTAAATTCAATTTGGGCATTAATTAAAGATGGCAGGAAAACAAAAAAGGCAAGAAAAGAAAAAACAGATTTAACGGCAGTTCTCATGGCGATATCCCTCTTTTCGATGAATGTTCATTTTTAATGTAATTACCAAATTTCCGCCGTCATTGCGAGCGAAGCGAAGCAATCTCATATTTCGTGTAACTACTTTATTATTTGGGGATTGCTTCGTCGCTTCGCTTCCTCGCAATGACGGAATATTAAATGAGATATACTTTAATGTATTACAGGGTCAATACTGGTTGCAACAATGATCGGATAATATCATGACTAAAAATAGTGAACACAAAAAATGCTCATTTCAAAATCGAATAATAATTCCCGGACATTCAGTCAGCCGACTGATCCGGGGATCACTGCTGGTCATTTTGGTTGTGGGAAGAATCCCATTTTTTGTCTATATACTGCATCCCCGAATTCGCAAATGAAACTCAACTCTTCTTCATTCATCGGACCTTTTTCCAATTCACGCAGATTTTCTTCTAACTGCTTAAGGTTGGTGGGTGCGGTAAAACAAGCATGAACATACGGATTGGAAAGTGTGAACCTGTAACAATCACCGGCAGTAGGTAAATATCCATTAGGAGGCCAATCCCTGGGACGTTTCAGCAGTGTTCGCCATCGAGTGGCTGTGTATGCAATTACCCCTGGATCGTGTTGTTGCAGGTAGGGGAAAATATCTTTTTCTGCGCCCCGATGTGCTGCGTTATAACGAACCATCAATAAATCCATTTCACCTTCTCTTGCCAATTGCCCCAAAAAAGGACGATCGTGGCTGGAAATTCCAACATATCGTGCCTTACCGGACTCACGGATTTGCATCAGTGAATCATGTATTTCTGTCCACATTTTGGGAAGCACCATTCCACAGAGGAAAACATCAACATGATCGATGCTCATTTTTTTCAGTAAGGCATCCAGCGATTTAGACAATTCAGGTTTACCGAATAGTATTGGACGTCCGGCAGCCAGGATCACGATTTTATCTCGATTCGATGCAAGCACTTTACGCATAACCGGTTTCATCTGAAATTCAGACCATGCGTAGAGTACAAGATTAACTCCCGCATCCAACGCCTTGTGGATTGCCTTTTTACCAGGTAGATATGTCGCCGACAATGCCAACCGATGAACATCAAGGTCCGTTCTGCCAAGTTTTGTGTGTAGAAAACTATTCATAATAATCTCAAGCGATAAAACAAAAACTGAATGTTGTCAAAGTTTGTTAGACAATCTCAAGAATACATTTCTTTGAGCGACATGAATAAATCCTTTATTTCATCAATACTACTTTCCTTACCTCATTCATCTTTCCCGGAATATTGGCATGGATGAAATAAATGCCGCTTGATAGATTAGCTGCATTGAAGGCGAATTTATGGTATCCCGGTGTGTATGAATCGTTTGCCAGTGAAGCGATTTCTTCACCGAGTAAATTTATAATCTGAACTGATAGTTCTGATTGTTCAGGTATGGCAATAACCACCGACAGCAATGGATTGAAGGGATTAGGATAAGCGGATACAATAGAAAATTCTGTAGGAATATCGGTTGTATAGTTTTCTTCGACGGGTAGTGTGACTGACAAAGACCTGACCTCAGAAACTGTTGACAGGTCAAACGTGTCAAATACCCTGACTCGCCACCAGTATGAATCTATCTCAAGGTTATCGAGAGCTACTGAATCAACTGCTTCATCAGTGTAAACATTATCATTGAATTCGTTGTCAGTTGACAATTCAAATACATAAATGAGACTGTCACCGGGATCTGGATCAGTTGTTGAATGCCAGCTGAATACTAATGGAAAATCGCTTCGATTTATCATTTCAAATCCGTCTGGCGGTGAAATAAGATTAAATGGAGCAGGTGGCTCAGGAATATAAATATCAAACGACCAACCTTCATCGTCTTCATTCGCCCACCTGTAATATCCGTCTTCATTTATCGCTTTTACGCGCCAGTAAATAGTGATATCATCCGGTAATTCGTTCAACTCGAGAACTTCTGTTAGAACAAAGAAAGTATCGTTAGTCGATTCAATTATTGTTGAATCTTGTGGGAATGTTTCAAAAGTTGACCATTCGACTACGTACTCAAATTCGTTGTCATCTGTAGATGATGTCCAGTTGACGGTTATAGTATCATCTTCAATTGTTTCTCCATCTTCAGGTGAAACAAGTTCGAATTGTTCAGGAGGAGCTCCGAGATTTTCCCACCAGGTAATCTCATCAGCGCGATAAGCGGCTCCGAGCACGTCCATATCACCGTCTCCGTCAATATCTGCTGCATAAACAGAGATTGCACCGTAGAAATCACCAGCAATGGTATGCTCGGTGAAGTCCTGCTCCCCGTCGTTTTCCCACCAGGTAATCTCATCAGCGTCATAAGCGGCTCCGAGCACGTCCAAATTTTCGTCGCCGTCAATATCTGCTGCATAAACAGAATAGGCACCGTCGAAACCACCTGCTATGGTATGCTCGGTGAAGTAGTGCTCCCCGTCGTTTTCCCACCAGGTAATATCATTGGCGTGTAAAGCGGCTCCGAGCACATCCATATCGCCGTCGCCGTCAATATCCTCGGCATAAACAGATCTGGCACCGTTGAAATTACCATCTATTGTATGCTCTGTGAAGTCCTGCTCGCCGTCGTTTTCCCACCAGGTAATGTCATCAGCGGAAACAGATGCTCCGAGCACGTCCATATCGCCGTCGCAGTCAATATCTGTAGCATAAACGGAATAAGTGCCACCTAAATCAGATGCTATTGTATGCTCGGTGAAGTCCTGCTCTCCGTCGTTTTCCCACCAGGTAATGTCATCAGCGAAAACTGCTGCTACGAGCACGTCCATATCGCTGTCGCCGTCAATATCTGCAGCATAAACGGATCGAGGACCTGAAAAGTTGCCTGCAATGGTATGCTCTGTGAATTCCTGCTCGCCGTCGTTCTCCCACCAGGTAATTTCACGAGCGACATAAGCGACTCCGAGCACGTCCATATCGTCGTCGCCGTCAATATCTGCTGCAATAACAGAATAAGCACCGTCGAAATCAGGTGCTATTGTATGCTCGGTGAAGTCCTGCTCCCCGTCGTTTTCCCACCAGGTGATATCGTCGGCACGAGAAGCAGCTCCAAGCACATCCATATCGCCGTCGCCGTCAATATCTGCTGCATAAACAGAATGAGCAGAGTCGAAAAAAGGTGCTATTGTATGCTCGGTGAAGGTGATCTGGGAAAAAACCTGAGCTGGAATGAAAATCAGGATGGTAAAACTTAATGAGATAAATGCAACAGCAGTTTTCACGGTTCATCCCCTTTACAATTACAGTGGTAATAAAAGCAGGTAATGAAAGTTACAAATTGTTTAAATACAATATAGACACAAAGCTCCCGAAATGCGATAGTCCCTGGCGAGATATACAAAAAAAGCCAACGTTGATATCGTCGGCGGGTGGCTTGGGCTACTTGTTGCCCAAGTTTCTTTACATTTTTAATGATACTCGGCTAACAAGTAAGCCGAGCCACCCCTATGAATCAGGCGTTATTTGCTTCCAAATTGCGCGGTTCGGAGACCCGCGCCTTGTATTTTAGATGTTGTAGTTAAATTATTAGAATATGTTTTAATGTTTGTAGTTACCAGTAATAGAGCATAAGCAAACGCGAGGCTTATGCTTGTCGATTGGGAGATCGTCCCGTGCCTTGGGCATTAACCCGTCAGGTAGCCTGATCCCCAGTCGATCTTCATGATCAGCCCGAACAGTCGCAAGGTCTGGCAAAGCCAAGACCGAATTTACAAGGAAGGGTAGAACATGGTTTCTGAAAATAAGTATTATGTCGGGATAGACGTTTCTAAAAATCATCTTGACGTCTGTATTATACCTGACAACCAAAGCTTACGTGTTTTGAACAATTGTGAAGGACACAAAAAGCTATGTCGTAAATTTAAAAAAGTAAAACCGTTGGTCATTGTTCTAGAAGGCACCGGTGGTTATGAAAATCCTGTAGCCTTAGCAATGGTACACCAAGATTTACCTGTTGCAGTGGTTAATCCGCGTCAGGTGCGTGACTATGCAAAAGCAATGAATATTCTGGCTAAGACAGATCAAATTGACGCACAAGTCATTGCCCGTTTCGCTGAAGCAATAAAACCAGAACCAAGGTTTGTCGCGGACGAACAACGTACTGTTTTTGAAGAGCTGATCACACGCAGAGAGCAATTAATAAAGATGCGTACCGCAGAATCTAACCGTCTGGATCGAACTCATTCACTGGAAGTCAAACATAGCATTGAAGCAGTCCTTGAATTAATTGAGTCACAGCTTCAGGATTTGGATGCCCAGATTGAATCGACAGTCAAAAACAGCCCCATCTGGCGTGCTAAAGATAATCTGTTGCAAAGTGTGCCTGGTGTTGGACCTGTAACGGCAAGGATTATTCTGGCACAACTACCAGAGTTGGGTAAGCTTAATCGCCGTGAGATTGCAAGCCTGGTAGGGGTGGCACCGTTCAATAATGACTCTGGATTGACAAAGAACAAACGAAAGATAAAAGGTGGACGTAGACTGCTACGTCACAAACTATATATGGCAACATTGGTCGCCACACAATATAATCCTATAATTAAAACCTTCTATAATCGATTATTAAGTAATGGTAAAGCTAAAAAACTTGCTATCACCGCATGTTCCAGAAAACTGTTGATTATTCTGAACACTATGATGAAAAACGATACGGCATGGAATCGTGCTTAACTGTAAATTGGGTTGACTTGAAAGACAGTCGCTACCTGGGTGAAAGTTTACCTCATCAATACTATTTTCCTTACTTCATCCATCTTCCCCGGCACATTGGCGTGGATGAAATATATGCCGCTGGAAAGTCCTGCACCATCGAAAGAAAACTCATGGTATCCTGGCGAATAGCGACCTGTAACGAGCTCAGCGACTTGCTGGCCAAATATGTTGATGACATTTATGCTTAGAAATGATCGTTCAGGCATGGCAATGGCTATCGAGGTGTTTGGATTGAATGGATTTGGGTAAACAGAAAGTAGTTTGAAATCCATGGGAACCGGTTTTGGCTTATCATTTATACCTAAAACTGCCGAACAATTATAGACTCCAAGGTTTGTCAGGTCAGCAACGCAGACAATATTGCCATTGACCGCGACTCCCCAGGCGTAACCTGGTGTATCGTAGCCGCCTGCTATAGATGGTTGGGTCGGATCAGAAACGTCAAGTATTTTTAAACCTTCAGAATCGGCAATGAAAGCATAATCTCCCTGCACAGTCACATCGGTGGACCAAGCTTCACCCCAGTATGATACAACCTCCGGGTCGGTCGGATCTGAAATATCAACAATGGTTAATAATTCTGCATCAGCGATAAAAGCATAATTCCCAGATATATATATGCTGTTGTTTGCTCCATCTTCTTCTTCCAGGAATGCCACTTCTTCAAGGTTATCCGGATCAGAGATGTCCAAAACAACCAAACCCCAACTAAAAACAGTCAAGAACGCGTAATTATCAGAAATGGCTATCCCGTTTACCGATCGAACAGCATCGTAGAAACTCATCATTTCCGGACTTGCAGGATCAGACACATCAATAGCATACATTCCTGAGATTACTTGCTCAAAGGGCTCACGATACGGCTGTCCGATAGTAACATATGCATAACCACCATCCACCGCCACATTTGAGCAATAGCCTTCCACTTCAATGAAACCGATTTCGTCAGGCTCAGCGGGATCAGATACATCAACAATCCGTAATCCTGAGCCACCATCGGCTATGTACGCTAATGTATCTTCGAGAAAGATGTTTCTTGTCGATCCAGGAGTGTCATAACTGCCGATTTCTTCAGGATTCGCGGGATCTGATATATCTACTATGCGCATACCAAGGCTGTCATCTGATACATAAGCGTAGTCACCTGACATAGTAACCTTGTGAACCGCACCATCGGAATCATATTCGCCCATATTAGCAGGATTTTCCGGATCGGATATATCGAAAACCTGCATACCATCACTCAATGTTGCTACGTAAACCTGGTTGCCGGAAACAGCAATCCTTTCAGGAGAACTCACCGGCACAACTCCAACAATAACCGGGTTATCAGGACTTTCAATATCTACAACTCGCACCCATCCTCCTAAGGGATCACGATCAGCATCCGCAACATAAGCGTAATTACCAGATACTGCTACATCCACTGCATTTTCCATCTCATCCACGAATCCAACTTCAGTAATTTCAGACCTTGGGTCGCTGATATCGAGAATAACAAGACCATCCCGTCCATTCGTAGCGAAAAGATAGTCTCCGATAGCAGTTACACCCCTTACATTGCCACCGGGATCATAAGTAGTGAGTAGT
>Ga0208648_1001002_pt1 | contig 25217 bp, 14 predicted proteins | sample AntAceMetag02UKL_FD_184772 | JGI IMG/M metagenome (GOLD analysis project Ga0208648, IMG submission 184772) | Saline lake microbial communities from Ace Lake, Antarctica - Antarctic Ace Lake Metagenome 02UKL (SPAdes) (version 2) | ecosystem: Environmental > Aquatic > Non-marine Saline and...
GTAAAAATAGTCTTTCTGGAATTTCAGAGAACATAAATATTGTCAAACTAAAGATTAACTAAATGGCAATATATAAAATTATTTTGCGATTGTCAATATTAGTCCTAAATAATATTATATAAAATCGATGCTGATGATACTTCACAAATATTATTTTATCATGAGCAGTTTTCTTGTTTCCCCCCAGCCGCTTCCGGAATATGCCTTTAACAGGTAAACACCTGTTGAACCATTAGCTATCCAGGAATAACGATGATATCCCAGACTAACTTCATTGTCTGCCAAAGTTGCAACGTTTCTGCCTAATAGATCATAAACCTCGATAGTCAGAAATGTGGGCTCCGGTGTACCGATAGTTATTTGTACCATCTTGTTGAAAGGATTCGGATAAACACTTGAAATTTCCCATGTATCGGGTATTTTACGGAAAGAAGGTTGATTGACCGCTGTATAGTGGAATGATCTTATTTCGGTTGAGTAGGTTTGATGCCCTTCCAGATCAACCGCCCTGACACGCCAGAAAGAAAAATCATCAATGATTTCTCCACTGAGTTCTATTGAAGTATCCAATCCGGATTCATGAGTTTCGTATTCCAGGAATTCAGCATACAATCCTAATTCAACCCTGTAGTTGACCTGTTCATCAGTTGTCATGTCATGGGCTGTAGTCCAGGAAAATTGCATTGAAGAATCATTCAAATCTGCTTCATTGTCCGGAGAGATCAGGTTAAATGGTTGTGGAGTGTATCTTTCGTCAAAAAAGAATAAGTGACGCATTTCGTTCGCATAAACAGCAGGAAGCGTATCCAGTTCAACATAAACAGTCCAACGGTAGTCAATTTCAAGCTCCAGGTTTTCGAGAGTTAAAAAAGTATCGGTTCCAGCATTATAAATTATCGGATCATCATCTTCCGGTACCAGTTCGAAAGAATAGCTGATCTCAAATTCCCCATCCCGGAATACTGCAGGATTCCATGTGAAAATAATTGGAGACTGATTGGTCATAAGGCTGTCGGCTGGAGATTCAAGTGTTAATGCTTCAATCGGCAGAAAATCATTTATCGGAGCTGACGAATAAGGGAATATTTCCAATCTTGAATCTACGGAATCCCCTCTGCCCATAGGATTATCATCTGAATGATAGGCACCTGATGGATGCCCCCAATAGTTGTCAGAAATCAGGAGAATACCATTGTTGCGGTTATCTTGTAACATCCCTGCTGCAAAGGTAGGATTGTTATAAAAGTCATTACCAGTGACGTATAGCGTACCACTTTGGCGAGAAATTATTGCCCCGTAATATATATCATTCTCAAAGTCATTGGGTGTATTTCCATAAATAATATTTGAGGTTACATTAACCACCGGTCTTTCATCATTTACTCCAACGGCATATATTACAGAAGCTCGGGGTGATGTGTTTCTGATGAAAAGATTATCATGAACAGAAACAGTATCGCAAATATACATTGCGCCACCCAACGAAAAAGCCTGGTTTTCATAAAAGAGATTATCCTCGATGTCAACATGCTGACTATTTTCAAGGACAGCCAAACCTCCTCCCATACCGATATGATCATCTTCTATTGTACCCGCTACATTCCGGATAAACCTGTTTTCCTCGATTGGTATTGTCGCCTGAAAAGAGGTATCATTGCTCCAGACAAAAAGTCCGGCGCCGGTAGATTCTGCTGTATTTTCAATAAAATCGTTATCTCTAATAACAATATTTCCACTACCAATAGATAATCCACCGCCTGTCATACTTGAGGAATTGTTCAAAAATTTATTTCTTCTAATCGTTCCCGGAGATTCCTTTGATACCATACCGCCACCGGCGCCGCCACTATTATCCACAAATAAATTATCCTCAACAAGAATAGAAGAACAGTACAGGCACAATAGACCACCAGCCTCACCGGGTGATGAGTTAGCCATAAACAAGGAATAATTTACAAAAACCTCAGATTCATGAGTCCATATTCCGGCGGTATATTGAGCATTATTATCTTTGATTAAACAATATGAAATATTCAATAAACATGAATCAGCTCTTACTCCACCTCCTTTATTTTCACCACCACCGGTCATAAATCCTTCTACGATTGATATTCCAACAATATTAACCGGATCATCGCCGGTGGAGATAATTGTTAATGGACGATATGAATTATCACCGGAAATGATTGTTTCAACAATTGTCAGGGAGTCTTCATCGAAGATGAATTCACCCGCTAATGTCAATCCATGCTCATTTATCAATAATTGTTCGTAATAGGTTCCTGGGGAGATCAATACGGTATCACCAACGATGGAAGAATCGATTGCTGATTGGATGGTCTCGTACTGGTCGGGAACCCGGAGCAGATTGGAATAGGTTTCATTTGTCGTGAAAAGCAGGATAATGAGCAGGAAGCTCAAATTTCGAAATATTTTTATGGCTCTGTACATGATACTTTGCCCCTACCGGTTGAAGAAATCTCAAACAATTATTAAAATTATAGAATTCACAACCCTGTTAAAAAACATTTATCTAAAATTATGAATTTTATTCATTAACTTCAAGTGGTAATCCAATATATTATATAAGTTTCTTTATTGTCTCCAGGAGATACTATCCTTAATCAATCTGAGGACAGGGTTTTCAAATCCTGCACCTCTTCTCCCTGAATAAGGATCTGTGCCTTAGTCGCATCACGTAAAATGGACATAACAAACTTCCTCATTCATGTGATTGATTACATTTCTCGCTTTGCTGGTGGCAAATAAATCACATTTATTAATATTTTCCGGGCTTCAGCCGGTATTTCTTTGCACCCTGCTTTAGCACTGTCCTTTAGTCACATCTTTTGGTTATAATTCAGTCAAGTCTATTTGTTCAGTTTAGCCTGCTTTAGCAGGGGTGTTGAGGGATAAATAATCTGTAGAGCGCGCTAAAGCGAGCTGCGGATTTGGATCAGACATTTTCACTCCGGCTAAAGCCGGGTGCAAAGAATAGCCTGCTCAAGCAGGCTTACCTGAACCAATAAATTTGTTAGAATTATTATCAAAAGATGTGAACAAGAGACAGAATCATGATTCCCTGAACTACTCACTCTTCCAGTTCTCTCCGAGTTAAATTCCATTGAAAAACAGGATCGTATTATGTAACTTGTTTCCTTGCTTTTCGTGGTTCAAACTTTGAAATTTTATTCAGCAATTTGGAGCGGGGTAAAAAAATGGTTCAATCGAACCATGCAATGATTTGTGTTGCCGCCTTTTCGGCGGTGTTTGTCATCCTTGCTGTTCTTGCGGGGGTGATGCAGATAATCACCAGTATTCCTCAAAAAGCGACGCCCCAGTCCGAGGGAGTTAAACCTTTACCGGTATCAGCGCCGAGGGTAAAAGCAATAATTGATGCAGCACAAGTCGCTGCTATTTCGAGCGCCTACCAGGGAATTTTTCCCGGAAAACATGTCATTCGCATAGAAGAGATCACCTGATATAATTCCTTTCATCTCATACGTACACATAACAGTACGATTCGAGGAGAACCCATGATATTTACAGAAAATCCCAAGACCATTCGTGTGATGTTCACACCCTTCCGTGGCGGCTTGCAAAGTATGTTCGGCGGAAAGGTAGAATGGGAAGCAATCAAACCGGCAATGGAAGCATCGGCAGCGGCTGGGATCCGTCATTTCGAGTTTGGCGGTGGAGCACGTTACCAGGCACCTTATTTCTATGTCGGAGACGACTCCATGACGCTGTCATTTATCAATAGATCTAATGACGTCCACTCGCATGCAGCGAGGGACGGTGGATATTATCAAGGAGATTATCATGTCGTATGATCGCGAGGCGATTGAGTATCATTCCCAGCCGAGACCGGGAAAAATCGAAGTCCGTCCAATAAAACCCTGTATAACACAACGGGATCTTTCCCTAGCTTACACACCGGGAGTGGCTGTCCCCTGTCTGGAAATCGAGAAAAACCCGGAAAAAGCGTATTTATATACTTCCAAGGGCAATCTGGTGGGTGTCGTATCCAATGGAACGGCGGTTCTAGGTTTAGGGGATATCGGTCCCCTTGCCGGAAAACCGGTTATGGAAGGCAAGGGAGTCCTGTTTAAACGTTTTGCCGGGGTCGATGTATTCGACATTGAGCTGGACACAAAAGATCCGGATGAAATAATCCGAACCTGTGAAATTATTTCGCCTACACTGGGTGGAATTAATCTTGAGGACATCAAGGCTCCAGAATGTTTCTACATCGAAGAAACCTTGAAGGAACGTCTTGATATTCCTGTATTCCATGACGACCAGCATGGCACTGCAATAATTTCCGGAGCTGCACTACTGAACGCGCTCGAAGTTATCGGAAAAGATATATCAAAGCTTCGCGTGGTTTTTAGCGGAGCCGGGGCTGCGGGAATCGCCTGTGCAAAATTTTATGAAGCACTGGGGGTTTCTCACGATAATATATTCATGTGTGACTCAAAAGGTGTTCTTTGGAAAGGTCGGGAAGACTTGGATCCCTCTCATCCAAAGTACAATAAATACAAAGCATATTTCACACAAAAAACAAATGCCCGCACACTAGACGATGCAATCAGAGACGCAGATGCGTTTGCCGGTGTTTCGATAGCAAATTGCGTAACTGCCGATATGGTTCGTTCGATGGCGAAAAATCCGATTATTTTTGCTATGGCAAATCCGGATCCAGAAATTACCTACCCAGACGCAAAAGCAGCACGAGATGACGTGATAATTGCTACCGGACGTTCCGATTATCCGAATCAGGTAAATAACGTTCTTGGGTTTCCTTTCATTTTCCGCGGTGCGTTGGATGTTCGGGCGAAAGGTATCAATGAAGAGATGAAAATTGCCGCAGCCCGGTCGCTGGCTGGATTGGCGAAAGAGGACGTTCCTGATAGCGTGCGTCAGGCTTATCATGCCGAAAAAATACAATTTGGGAAAGATTATCTGATTCCAAAACCGTTCGATCCCAGAGTTCTCACCTGGGAAGCAGTTGCCGTAGCAAAAGCCGCTTGTGAAAGCGGAATAGCCCGTTACCCGATCACTGATTGGGAAGAATATCGCGATCGACTAGAACAATACCTTGGTACTGAACGTCCTATTTTAAGAAGGATTATTCACCGCGCGCAGCAAACTCTGCATCGTGTCGTGTTTGCTGAAGGAGTCGATGAAAGAATCCTTCGGGCTGCGCATCTTGTGATAGATGAGCGCATTGGCAAACCAGTACTGCTTGGCGACAAGGCAATAATCGAACAAAAGTCGAAGGAACTCGGTCTTTCATTATCGAACGCAGAGATTATTAAGCCGGAGACATCAGAATTTTACGAGTCTTACGTAGATGAATATTACAAGATGCGCCAGCGTAAGGGAGTCAACATAGATGAGGCTCGTCTGGATATGCGATCAAGGAATATATTCGGTCCAATGATGGTGCGACGGGGAGATGCCGACGTCTTTATTTCAGCTCGCTCCCGCCAATACCCGAACGTGCTGCGCCCAATGCTGAAAGTGATGTCTGATCGGCTGGTCGGAAGGACTTTGTGTGGAATTTACATGCTTATTGCAGATAACAAACAATATTTTCTTGGAGATACTGCAGTAAATATCGATCCGGGAGTGAATGAAATAGTTGGAATTGCTGAGGAAATCCACCACCTCGCAAAAAGCCTCGGAATTTCCACTCCACGCATAGCCTTGCTTTCGTTTAGTAACTTTGGCAGCGTCCGTTCTCCATCAAGCGATAAGATGAGCGCAGCTAACAAAATCCTCTGGGAAAAACATCCTGATTGGCAAGTTGATGGCGAGGTGCAGGCGGATGCGGCGGTCTCACCGGAAATTATGCAAAGAGACTTTCCGTTCTCCAAAATTTCAAAAGGTGCGAATTGCCTGGTATTTCCGAATCTGGATTCGGCAAACACATCATTCAGACTGCTCAACAGCATTGGAGGTCGCACGGTTGTAGGTCCAATAATAGCTGGTCTTGACCTGCCCATGCACATTATCCTCCCAAGGATGTCTGTGGATGATATTGTAAACCTGGTCGCTATCGGCGTCAATCAGGCAATGGCAGAGAAAAATAAAGACGCTTAATATCTCGGTATTGCTGTTTTTCTCATTGTAGGTTCTTTGTCTTAACATCCCCGAAAGGGTGTTATATAGGTGGGGCTGTTCCGTAAGTATGAAAACATTTAGAATGTGTCATTTCTGCGAAGGCATGAATCCAGTTATTACAACAGTTTATGGTTTCGTGGATTAGCTTCGCTGAGCTACTCTTCGTTCCGGTTCCCGGATCAAGTCTGAGAATGACATTATGGGACAGCCTCAATAGATTATCACCGTCTCAAGCTCGAAAATGGCAGAGCTCCCCGAAACAACAGAGCAGCCAAGGCAAGTGAATTGATCTGTAGATATTGATTTAACCTCAAATCCATCTCGACGAGATGGATTTACTATTAGTTCCAGAGAAATTGAGAATTCTTAAGGGTTTGTATTTCTTAAGGCAAATTTTATGCTTACTACGCAAATCTACGTACTACTTCGCTAATACAAAAAAATCATTACCTTTCAATCTTTTTTCTAATCCGGAGGCATAGATGGAAACTATTCAGGGCAAAGAAAAACATGGTCTTGAATATCTTGGTTTGACTAATCTTGGTACTATTTACTGGAATCCGAGTACTCCTTTCCTGTATGAGCAGGCTATTCGGAGGCGGGAAGGATACCTCGCGCATCATGGACCTTTAGTTGTCCGAACCGGTCACTATACAGGACGCAGCCCGAACGACAGGTTTATTGTAGATGATTCCTACAGCCATGATAAAGTTGATTGGGGACCTGACAATGTACCTTTTCCACAAGATAAGTTTGAGATGTTGTTCCGCCGTTTGCAGGCTTACGTGCAGGGCAGGGATCTTTTCGTTCAGGACGTTCACTCCGGGGCGGACATGGATTACCGGCTGCCTGTAAGGGTGATAAATGAATTTGCCTGGCAGAACCTGTTCGCCAGAAATCTGTTCCGACAACCTCACGATCCAGGACATCGTCATGACGCAGCATTCACAGTACTGGGAATGCCCAATTTTAAAGCTATACCGGAATTTGACGGAACAAACAGTGAAGCTTTTGTTGTCCTGAGTTTTGAGAGGAAACTTGTGTTAATCGGTGGTACAGCTTACGCAGGTGAGATGAAAAAATCGATGTTCTCAGCTATGAATCTTATCCTGCCAGGTGAGGACGTACTGCCAATGCATTGTTCCGCTAATGTAGGTCCAAATGGTGATTGTGCGCTTTTCTTCGGATTGTCGGGGACTGGCAAAACCACACTCTCCGCAGATCAGAGCCGTCAACTTATCGGTGACGATGAGCATGGTTGGTCGCCCAATGGTGTATTCAATTTTGAGGGTGGATGCTACGCCAAGGTGATAAAACTATCCCATGAAGCTGAACCTGAAATTCATGAAACAACAAGACGTTTTGGAACGATTCTTGAAAACGTTGGTTTTGATATCGATACCAGGCGTGTCGATCTTTATGACGGCTCCCTGACGGAGAATACCCGTGCCGCGTACCCCTTGGGACATATTCCCAATGTTAAAGAAGATTCCATGGGACCGCATCCAAAGAATGTTATCTTTCTCACAGCCGATGCATTCGGAGTACTTCCGCCCATCAGTAAATTAACTCCGGAACAGGCGATGTATCATTTCATGAGTGGATATACCGCTAAACTCGCGGGGACGGAACGTGGTGTCACCGAACCGAAAGCGACCTTCAGTGCATGCTTTGGATCACCCTTTATGACTCTATCGCCGACAGTATATGCTGAACTTCTCGGGAAAAAACTTCATGAACAAAAGTCTAATGTATGGTTGGTGAATACCGGATGGACCGGCGGACCTTTTGGAGTAGGTCACAGGATGGAGATCAAGTACACACGTATCATGGTGAATGCTGCATTAGATGGAAAACTTGATAATGTGCCAACCAGGCAAGAAAAAATCTTCGGTCTTCATATACCAGAGAGTGTTCCCGGTGTACCGGCAAAAGTTTTAGATCCGAAAATGACCTGGGATGACAAGGGTGCATATGACATAAAAGCAGGCGAGCTGGCGGAACTCTTTCATAAGAATTTCAAGGCATTCGCCGCTAAATCAACACCGGAAGTGATTGATGCAGGTCCATTGCATGGACGTTGAGCGGGATTTTTATCAGGCCTGAACTTCCTTTGTGGATTCCTGTCGTCTCAATTTCAGTTACAGAGGGTTCTCTGATACGGGCAAATTACTTATAACTATGCCCAGTCACGGCAAACCGTGAATCGACAGGATATTTCGGACTCTATCTACTTCTTGCTCCATTGCATCAATGAAATCCTGGTATTCTTTCAGTTCGAGTCCGGTCGGATCGGGCACATCGAATGATTTCAGGTCACCCGGCTTTCTTCCAAACTCAAGGACAGTAAATACCTTTCCTTCCAGTTTTGGGAAATTTTTCAGTATCTTTTCTTTATGTGCATTTTCCATTGTCAGGATCAAGTCAGCGCGAGAGGCTATGTACCGGTCGAACCGTCTGGAGCGGTGTCGATAGAACGGAATACCACGAGTGTCCGCTATAGCCGAGATAACCTGGTTGGGACCAGCGCCGTTAAAGGCATCCACGCCCGCCGAAGTTACAGAAATCTCCCCAGATAAATGAAGAGGCTTCTCTGCCAGAGTTCTCTGTAATAGCTGTGCGAAGTAAGGGCTGCGAGTAATATTTGCCATGCAGACAATTACTATATTCAATGATTTTTTTTTAAAAGGATTCCACGTCATTTTGGATAAGTAAAGTTATTAGAAAAACGTTTAATAATACGACACCATTACAGCTATTTCAAACCTATTTATCTTTCATCTGCTTGTCAAATGATTATTCTCATTGTTCAAAACCAATAATATGTTGATAATATAGATATTACATTATAATGTACCTCTATGTGTCAAGTTTTACTTAGATTGATTTACTCAAAGAATATTATTAATTTGATCCCAGAACGGAAGCAGCTTAGTTTTTTATTCATTAGTTAAGGGCTTATTACAGCCCGTTTCATGAAAACACAATTAAGGAGCGCAAGATGGCTCAGGAGTTCATGACAGCTCAGCGGTTTGTTTCGATGGAGGAAAACCGTTTTCCTGATGCGACCGGTGAGTTTTCGTCATTGATGCTTGAGATCGTAATGACTTCCAAAATGATCAATGCCGAGGTAAATAAGGCGGGATTGGTCAACATCCTGGGAATGACAGGTGATGTCAATGTTCAAGGAGAAGAAGTCCGAAAACTGGATGAGTATGCCAATGATCTTTTCCTGCATATTCTGAAATTTTCCGGTCATTGTTGCGCCATGGCAAGTGAGGAAATGGAGCAATTAGTAGAAAGCCCGCAGTACCATAATACCGGGAATTATGTTGTAATGCTTGACCCGCTTGACGGTTCTTCAAATATAGACGCTAATGTTTCAATCGGCAGTATCTTTGCTATCAGCAAAAGAGTTACTCCCCAGGGAAAACCTGGTCAATTGGTTGATTTCCTTCAACCGGGAAGAAACCTTGTTGCAGCAGGATACGTTATCTACGGTTCTTCCACTATGCTTGTATATACTACCGGTCAAGGTGTTCATGGTTTTACTTATGATCCATCAATCGGGACATACCTTCTTAGTCATTCCAATATCCGGGTTCCACGAAAAAGTAAGGTTTATTCGGTTAATGAATCTTACTGGAATCATTGGTCTGAGGGTGTTCGCCGGTATGTAGAGAGAGTAAAAGGTATTGGTCCTGATGCTATGGATAAGCCACTTTCCGGACGTTATATCGGTTCCCTGGTGGCGGACTTCCATCGGAATATGCTTTATGGAGGGATATTTCTTTATCCGGGAACTACAAAAATACCGAAGGGCAAACTGCGCCTGTTGTATGAAGCCAATCCTATGGCATTGCTCATTGAAAACGCCGGTGGTTGTGCTTCTAACGGGTCCATGAACATTCTTGATATTCAGCCGGAAGAATTACACCAAAGGACGCCGTTATTCATCGGCAATAAAGATGAAGTGGCAATGCTTGAAGAATATATCAAGAGATACGACTTGCAGGAAGCGGTTGACAGCTGATATCATTTACTCAGTATAATAATATACATTTAATTTTTTATGGCGGGCAGGCTTCCCGCCATTTTATTTTACGGATTGAATCTTGATAAACTTTAAGGTCATCGCTTAATGCGAATCTGCCTGGCAACACCACCATTAATTTCAGATAATCCACATGAGCCTCTGAGCATACCTCTCGGAATTGCATACCTCGGTGCCATACTTGAGGAAGACGGGCATGAAGTGGCGTTAATTGATGGCGCTATCAATGGTTCTGTCAGACATATTTCTGCATCGCAATACTTCATCGGCTCAAAACCTGGCGAACTCGCACGGCAGATAATGGATTTTAAACCTGATCTTATCGGGCTTTCCTGTCCCTTCACTACCCGTTACAAATTGTTCAGCGAGTGCATTGCGTCAATCAGAGAATTATCAGGGAATATTCCTATTCTGGTTGGAGGAATTCATCCTACCCTGTTTCCCCAACGAGTTCTTGAGAAAGATAGTCCGGACGTTGTGTTCCTGGGTGAAGCTGAAATTGCATTGCGGGAAATTGTCAGGCGTTTTGATCAACAAGGTGTTCCTGACCCGGAAGGTCTTGATGGTGTGGCATGGCAAAAAAATGGCAATATTAACATTTCATCCAAGCAAAGTTTCGTGGAAGACCTCGATTCTCTGCCTGAACCCGCTCGTCATCTATTCCCTGTTGAAACCTATCTAAAACGTTCCGGTGGACGCTGGGCTGCAAGACGAAAGAGCATTTTATCCATTCTTTCAAGCAGGTCATGTCCTGGAAGATGTTCATTCTGCAGTATTCATGCTGCAATGGGATTAAAATGGAGAGCACATTCATCGGAAAGAGTACTGAATGAATTAGAAAACATAGTAAATCGTTGGAATCCGTCGCTGATAGGTTTTGAGGATGACAGGTTAACATGGGATCGTGACAGGCTTGTCGCAATTTGCGAAGGCATTGTCTCACGAGGTATCTCGACACAGTGGTACACTCCCAATGGAGTCCATATTAATGACCTCGATGAGGAATTACTTGGATTGATGAAAAAATCGGGATGCAATTCGCTGAATCTTGCAATCGAATCAGGCGATCCGACCATCCTCAATAAAGTAATCGGGAAAAAAGCCACCAACCGGCAGGCACTTGAAATCGCTGCAGCTTGCAGGGAAACCGGAATTCGGACAAATGGTTACTTTGTCATCGGTATGCCCGGAGAGACTGATGAATCAATCCAACGCTCTCTCGATTTATGTCTCGAGATGAAACTGGACGGACTGGGATTGTTTATAGCAACACCTTTTCCGGGAACAAGGATGTACCGCCAATGTGTAAAATCGGGTTATATTGATCCGGCTAATTTTACCGAGGAGTTCCTTGAGGCAGGCGATCCTGATATGCTGCATAAACCTCTGTTCGCAACGGAAACAATGTCCAAAGAAAGATTGCTTTGGTGGGAAAAGGAATTCAACCGTCAATTTATGAAACAGTTGTATCGAAGACGACCATCGGTAAGAGTGAAATTTTTTATTAAAAGAGTGCTGCAAGTTATTTCTTGAGCAACAATGTATCGGGAAAAAGGAAAACCACCCAATGATTAAATACGTTAAATCCAAATCAACAGCACTGAAAAACCTTTTACTCGATCCATCACACCTCGATATCCTGGTACGAAATATATCTCGAGTGGGATTTCCCGTTTTATCCGATGCAGAACATCTTGATGAGGCTGTTAACTGGCTTTGCCGAGCACATGATGCAACCGGGAAAAAAGGGGTATCAGCAGGATACATGATGACTCGTGGATGGCAGCCACCCTATCCTGAAACGACCGGTTATATTATCCCAACTTTTCTGAAATATGCTGAATTGAAAAATAACGACAAATTTCGTCAGCGGGCAATTGAGATGGGTGAATGGGAATTAGAAATCCAATATGATGATGGTTCTGTTGCAAGCGGGATAGGGACTGAAGGGAAGCCAATGGTATTTAATACCGGTCAGGTTATGATTGGATTGCAGGCGTTATATGAAACAACTGGAGATGATCGATTCCTCGAAGGTTCAAAAAAAGCAGGTGACTGGCTGGTTGATATTCAATCTGAAAAGGGTGATTGGAACAAGCATGTTTATTGTGACATACCTCATTCTTATCATTCCCGCGTCGCCTGGCCACTGGCGGATTTATACAGGATAACAGGAGAGAAGAAATACAAAAATGCTGCTATAAAAAATGTTGAATGGGTTCTATCGGTCACGGAAGAAAATGGGTGGTCGAAATATATGGCTTTCGACAAATATCAGTCCCCGTTTACCCATACAATTGCATATACATTTCGTGGATTACTGGAATGTGCCGCTCTCCTGCCTGAGGTAAATGAAAGCGCCATAAAGGTTGTTACCACCGGAATGGAAAAAATATTAGAGAAATTTGAAAACAGGAGCGCCAACCCGGTAACAGGACATGAATATTTGCCATCTCGATTAAACATGCATTGGCAATCCAGGGATAAAGAATCCTGTATTACCGGGAATGCACAATTAAGCATTGTATTTATGAAATTGTATGAATTGAGTGGTAATGCGAGTTATTTCTCGGCAGCGCAGAGGCTCATTGATCATGTGAAGAAAACTCAGTCTTTAAAATCAGTAAACCAGAATGTAAAAGGTGCTATACCAGGTTCATTCCCAATCTGGGGTAACTACCTTAGCCTGATCTATCCCAACTGGGCAGCCAAGTTTTTCGCTGATGCCCAGATGTTTAAAATGAAACTTCTCGAAAACGGGTAAAATGATATTATTATATTTCTTGAAAATAATGCATCATGTTCGCGTTAGTTATTATCCATAGATTAAGGTAACCCGTGATTTACTTGTAACTTAAGTTGCATTACATTTGAGAACTCTTATAAGCCATATTCCCCGAAGGGGAATGATATGAATAGCCACAGGTGAAACCTGTGGGACAAAGTCTGAAACAATAACAACTCTGAAGGAGTTGAACTATTTTGATTCTCAAGGACTACATAATGTACAATTAGTTTTGTCGAACCCCTTCAGGGTTCCTTCAATTTGATTACAATGTTCCATGGGTTTCACCCATGGCTATTCACATTTATCTCCTTCGGAGATATTTATTGTAGTTCTTGAATATATTGTGTAATATAGAATTATACAATTTCTTTAAAGTATTGCACATCGAGAATTTAGTAATCATTTAATATAATGGTCGGTGTGTAATACAGTTGCACAATCATGATGCATTATTTCCAAGAGACCTTATAGGTTACAAAAATGGAATCTCCTTGTATGCAACCTTCCGCCAAAGCTCAAGAATACCAGCAATTATGAGGTGATAAAGCAATATTTTTCACTTTAATTTGTAAACCTCTTTCCTTACTGTAAATTTTACATTAACATGCTCTCACTAACCTTTGCATTAGCAAAGAGTCAGGTAAAAAGAGAGGATATTATGAAGATTAAACCTCTGGCACTTGCACTGACGGCTGGTATTTTTTGGGGTGCGGCAGTAATGCTTGCAACCTGGTGGCTTCTGATCCGGGGATCTGGTGGTTCGACCATCGTTCTACTGGGGAATTTTTATCTCGGGTATTCTTTCAGTTGGATCGGAAGTATCATTGGATTGATCTGGGGTTTTGTTGACGGTTTCATCTGCGGTTATCTGTTTGCATTGCTGTACAACGTGTTTGCGAAGGAATAAAACACAGGTCAAATATGGTTAATTGATTCTTTCTGAAAGACAGGAGAATTCATTCTCTGAATGACCTGGGCTTTCCTGCCGCCAATCCAGTGAAAAAGGCTGGGGATATACTCCCCAGCCCTTTTAATAACTTACAGTTAGTGTCAATTTAAGTTACCTGATCAGCGCGATCTTTCGTGTAACGCTGGTTTTCCCATTATCAAGTTTGACAAAATATATTCCACTGGCAAAATCATCAGCATTAAAGGCTATCTCATGCCTTCCAGCTTCCTTCATACCTTGAGCAAGGGTAATGATATTGCGTCCGAGAACATCATAAACATTGAGACTGATAGAACCACGTTTATGCATCTCAAAAACAATTCGAGCGTTTGAATTGAATGGATTGGGATAAATTTCGATCAATTCGAATCCATCAGGTACTGCACTGCTTCCCTTTTCACGGACATCATCATTCTCATATTCCCATCCGTTGGGATCATCCCAGAAATCACGTTCATCGATATGGATAGGTAATCCACTCACCCATTCTTCCTGGTTGCGGAGGGATTCGTGCAAATCTGCCTTCGGAATCCGTTGATATATTTGAGGATTATCCATTCCAGCTCCTTCCGGTGTGCTATACACGCTTGCCCCGGCATCTAAATCGAGATGGTAGAATATGTGGAGATAATCACCTTCATTATTCAGCGCTATAGATGGGTCCCGTTCATGCCTGCAGTCACCAGCCGGGATCAATCCGGTCTCACCTCTTGTGTTAGTGATATTCACTCCTTTGTACCAGTAATATCCTGGTTCCTGCCGTGGATTCGAAGCAGTCATAAATAGCTCTCCATTGGCATATCCCGCTTCACTGCGATCCCTTCCCATTCCAACATTTTCACCTTCAGTAAGTGTATCCCCAGGGATACCCATTTGCTGGTAAAGGATATAAAGCCAACCGGAATCAGGGTCTTTGTAGAGGCTTGGTCGCTGTATCATGATATTATTTGCACCAGTATTAGTGTTGTTCCAGAAATCTCCATCGGCGACACGTACCATATCCCGGTTTTCCTCGTTCCAGTACCAGAGTTGAGCTGTGCGATATCCTGTTCCATAATAGTATTTATAACCCATAGTGGAAAATGATACATGCAGGACGTTATCCTCATCGAAAAACAAGCTTGTCTCCATATAGCAGCGAAATGTATCCGTTGATGCCGCCAGGGAATCAGGCAGCAGTTCAGGATCAGGATCGATAAAATCAGTGATATTCATTGCGCTTTCAATATCCCAGTCCCAATCATTTCCACGATCTTCATTGATCCAGATATACAAATCCTGGTCAAACCAATCCGGTTCTTCTTCACCGAGAAGCCTGGCGCGATTGATTAGTGCTGCCACTGCAACACGTTCACCGTCCGGGCTGCATGCTATTTCACTGGAAATAAACTCCGGTCTAAATTCTGTATATTCCGGGGCGCCACCATTGTTTGTAACCGAGAAAGATAATGCTTCGCTGTCGAAAGCTACCCTGGTGTACCAGTTCTCATAGGTATCTGAGCCGGATGTAGTTGAAAGCACGTGAACTATGCTGTCTCCGTCCATACAGCTCTTGGGCCAGATGTTCTGGTAGGTCTCTTCCCAGGGAAACGAATTTTCCAGGAAGACGCCGGGCAGAATTGCATACTCTGCTGCGACCACTGTATTGAACTGATCGGCAGGACTTGAACGCCCATGATAAACTGGGACAGGAACTGGATTTTCTGCGTTCTGGCACATCGCTAATGTGGAAAATCCTGCGCGGTCGCCGGCATCAACTGTATAAGATGAATGTTCAAGCTCTGGTGTATCATCTTCAAAAAGAATGCGATTATACATCACATGACGTGAAACACTACCGGCTTGAGGGAGATCCGTATATGTGACATGAACTATATCTGCGTTCGGATCATATTGAATCGTACGCCCGACACAAGAGTTGTGTTGAACATCCTGGAAGGTATATCCCACTATGAGTGTATCTCCCAGGTATTCATCCAACTCACTTGCATGGGAATTTCCATCAGTAGTAACTGTTTTAACCTCAAACGATGGAAATTCAGCAATAACCGGCAGATCCCAGGAATGGACTTCCGGACTTACACGCTCGAATGCAGCTAATGGTGTTGCGATAAAAATGACAGAGAACACCAACAAAATATTTAACCATTTCATTTTTCACTCCGACTCCGTTGACCTATGCGGGAAGCATTCCCGCTTAAATAATAAATTGGTTCCTGTTTGGTTCAATTGTCAAGTAAAAATTGAAGATATAATACAAATCTGATTGATAAATACGGTTTCGAGGAGACAATTGTACATGAATTTGTTGATATTCATGCATGGAAAAATCGTCCTGAGATATACATTTGTTAACAAATAACCTGAAACTTCCTTTAACACTTCAATTATTCTTGAAAAGCTGTATCAAAATGTAATTTATTGCTCTCAGTCTCTCTCTGGCATTACTGATTGTTAATAACATAGATACGCAATTCAATGCGAAACAATTGTTGGAAATAATAGAAGAAATTGTTTAAGAAGAGTTAAAGTTTTGAGTGCGATTTCCCGATAGTGAGAGTGAATCAGGCAGGAGCCCAATCCCCAGGTACTTCCGTATTGATTCCGAAAAATCAATCCCGTCTTTTGGCTGCAGTGCAGTTGACGGGATTTTTTTATTGCATTATTACTGAAGTTCTCATAAGTAAAATTCGTTTGAATATTAGTGTGCCCCGGACAGCTCGATGTCCGGGAAATGCTAACCGACCCTAAAACGAGTATTATTTTCAAGTAATACTATAGCATTCTGGTTATCATGAAAGCAGAAAACATACCAAGAATGGGCGATGCCGCGATATCTTACAAAGTTGTATTCCAAATGATAAAATCAAGGCAGGCAGAGAGTCCTCCCTTCAGCAGTTTACGATCAGAATACAAAATTTTCACTCATAACCTGATATCGCGACAATTAGAGGGCCTCGAAAATATTGTCCCATGTATTCAATACGGATTATATTGATAAACCTGGACATCTCGCTGTCCAGTGCACCCCAAATAAGATATTATTTTCAAGAGATACTCTACCAGGAATTTATATTACATTTCAATCTTCACATCCCCAAGTACCAATTTCCGAATATTTTCCAGGTTGAGAAAATCAGTCGGGAAACCCATCTCTATGGCGCTTGCATCATTGAGGCGTTCTATCTGAGAATCGTCCAGTTTGAATTCGAGACTGGCGAGGTTGTCTTCCAGTTGCTCGAGTTTGCGGGCACCGAGGATTATGCTGGTGACGCCGGGACGCTGGAGAAGCCAGTTATGGGCAACCTGTGATGGGGTTCGTTCGATTTCACCTGCCACCGCACGGATTTCTTTAATAATTGCACGATTTCTTTCAGTAAGATTATCGTCAACATTTCGTCCGCCTGAATCCGGTTTTTCCGTCTCTTCGTATTTTCCGGTCAGAATTCCGCCTGCCAGTGCTCCCCAGGGCAGGACGCCGATATTGAAATCTTTTGCCATCGGGATGAGGTCTCGCTCTACGGTTCTTTTGACTAAGCTGTATTGAATCTGGAGACCGATGAAACGTGACCATCCTCGCATATCTGCCAGGGTATTAGCCTGTGCTACTTTCCATGCCGGAAAATCGGACACCCCGGCATAAAGGATTTTACCGGCAGCGACAGCATCATCGAGCGCTCGCATCACTTCGTCGATTGGGGTTATCCCATCCCAGGCATGAACATAGTAGAGGTCGATATGGTCTGTTTTCAGACGTTTAAGGCTTGCTTCGAGTGCCTGCTGGAGATTCTTTCGCTGGTTTCCGGCGGCATTTGGATCATTCGGTCGCATAGACAGTGTGTATTTTGTGGCGAGAACTGCCTCATCACGGCGTCCCTCTAAAAATTCGCCAACAAATTCTTCGCTTGTTCCGTTTGTATAAAGATTGGCAGTATCAATGAAGTTTCCGCCTCGCTCAAGATACAGGTCGAACATCTTACGACAGGTATCCTTGTCAGCACCCCAGTTCCAATCGGTGCCAAAGGTCATGGTACCAAGACAAAGTGGTGAAACGCGAAGCCCACTGTTACCAAGTAGGCGGTAAGTGTCTAAAGTTAAAAGAGATGATTCCTGCATTTTCGTTATCCTTTCAATAATGGGTAAATCATATTGGAATTCAGACGGTATTAATCAAGACAATTGGTTCAATTCACATGCTTCAGGGGTGCATTCATTCCCGGCTTGACAATCCCTTTATTTGATAAATCAATTTACTATACGAAATCTGAAATGTTCCCTAATGCACAAAACAAGTGTTCTTTGCGTTTAGTCTGCTTCTTGTGCAATGTATCCTCTCAAATATCAGGCAGCTCAATTTCACAAAGACGCCAGGAGAGGGAAAAATGAAAAGTAATGCTCTATCAATAGAGCGATACCCAACCAATAATACGAGGATAATAAGAGATTTTCCGGTGATATCCTCGCAAAAGTGGAGAAATATTTCGTATTATATAAGGTTGAGATTTTCAGAAAGGTGGAATTTAATGAGAAGAGCTGCGAGCATATCGGTCTCGTTCTTACTATTGATAGGAATGGTTTTTACTTTTTCTCACAAAACTGAAGCCCGGGCGCATTATGAGGACGGGCTTGAGGAAGTTCTCGCTACAGCCGCTCCGGATAGTATGATTCCCCTGCTTGTCACTTTTTACGATCCCCTCGATCCTGCTATGGTTCGCAAAGAGATAACGGGTATGAGTCTGCCTGAACGAAGAGAACATGTTGTGACCCGTCTCCAGGATCACCTTGAGGAAGCTGCGGGAGATGCAATTTCCTGGATAAAGTCTGAAGCTCGACAGGGTCGTGCAGACAGGCTTCGTCCACTCTGGATAGCTCACTCTTATGTATTTGACCTGCGCGCATCTCGTATTCCCGATTTCGCCGATCATCCTCAGGTTGCAGGAATTAGATATGACAAACCGGTACGTTTTGAGGACTGCAATGATGAAATGCCGGTCGCAGATCCCGGAACAACCCCGGTTACTGAGGTAGTCTGGGGTGTTGAATATATTGGTGCACCTGCCTTGTGGGCGGCTGGATACCGGGGTCGGGGTGTGATAATAGCGCTAATTGATACCGGTGTTTATACATCCCATCAGGACATCACCGGACATGTCTGGGTCAATGAAGATGAAATTCCCGATAACGATATTGACGATGATGATAATGGTTTTGTAGATGATATAAATGGTTGGAACTTCTATAGCCGGAATGGCACTATCAGTGATGTAAATGGTCATGGAACGAAATGCGCCGGGGTCCTGGTAGGTAACGGAACAGGCGGAGATACTACCGGTGTGGCTCCCGAAGCTACATTAATGGTGCTTCGTAACTGGTCAAGTAATTGGAGCAGTGAAGCTACACATCCATTAGCAGTACAATACGCTATGTCAAACGGAGCGCATGTAATCAGTTGTTCAATGTCTTATGATCATGAGTTCAATCAATCGGATGTAACACATAGAACGGCACAGGTATTTTCATTGCTGTCCGGGATGATACAGGCGAATTCACAGGGCAACAACGGCAACAACCCTGGTCCACCCGAAAATATCAATCCTCCCGGTCGCTGCCCGCCTCCGTGGTTGCATGAAGAACAAGAACTCGAGGGCGGAACCAGCGCAATCATGGCAACGGGCGCTTTTCAGAGCAACGGATCAGCCTACACCTACAGCAGCAGGGGACCGACAGAGTGGAATTTAGACACATATCCGGATAACTACCAGGATTATCCGTATGAAGACGGCGATGAAATGGGGCTGTTGAAGCCGGACATATCATCTCCGAGTGGAACAAGAACAACAAGCAGGACAGGTGGTTATGCGAATTTTACAGGTGAATCCGCGGCAGCGCCCCATCTCGGCGGAGCATTAGGTTTACTAAGATCGATCCATCAGCAAGCAACACCTGGAGAAATATGTGAAGCTGTCAAAATGAGCGCAGAAGAAGCGGGTGATGCCGGACACGACAACCGTTACGGCGCAGGACGTTTGCAGGTTGATGCGGCTCATGAATACCTGGATGAAATGTTCGATTATGGGTTTCTCGAAGTGACAGTACAAGATATTGATGATTCATTAATTGTTGACGCAAAAGTTGTCCTGAATAGGGAAGAAGTTCGTGCCTGGAGTGATGAAGAGGGCATTGCGCTGATGGAACGTGTGCTGCCTGAAACATATTCGGTCAGGGTGTCAGCAGATGGTTTTCTGTCGGGACAGGTGGACGATGTGGAAATCACAGAAGGTGATACGACCGAAATAACTGTCACACTCCTTGACGCAGATGTACGTGTGATTCCTTATGAAATTTACGAGACCTTTGCTTCAGACGACACGCTTGAGGTTCAGCTTACTGCAAATAATGAGGAACAGGATGCATACGAGGCAGCAGTCGTCCTGCAATCTGCCGGTGGCATGGATTGGGATGCGGAAACAGAGCTTGATGTCAACGAACAATACGGCAGTATAGATGCCTCGGGTGTGGTAGTTTACGATTCTATTATTACGATAGTTGGCAATCGACCTGAGAACGATCCCATGATCTGGCGATTCGATATGGAAGGAACACTTCTTGACAGCATGGATCAACCGGATCAGTTTGAAACAGGGATACAGGATCTTGCCTCAAGCGTTGATGGATGGATTTTCGGCGGTCAGGGTAACAAGCTGTTCACTTTCAATGAAAACTGGGAGATAATTGACAGTATCAGTGTTCCGTTTGATGAAATCAAAGGTGTCGCATACGATGATCTAAATGAGCGATTCTTCGTAAATGGTATAGGCACCGGGCTATATATCCTCGATTCAAATGGCAACGAAATTGACAATATTGACCTGCCTCAGTCCCCCGTAGGATTAGCATATAACCCGGATGACCGTTACGGCGCTTCAGTCTATGCGCTTAACCTGGGTGGTGAGGGACTCGCCCAACTTTCACGAATTATTCTTGAGACTGGTCTAATCGATACGCTGACAGACCTCGCCCCGGACGAAGCAGATATTGGGGAAGGACTTGATATAGACAAAAAGACCGGGAATCCTTTTGTTAGAGTTGTGACTATTCAAAGAAGCAGCGGGATTCGGTTTTTCGACCGTGATGTTCAGCTTAATGTTTACAGCATTGAGGATACAATCACTGTTGAACCGGGAGGTACGGAATTATCATTCAACCTGTATGGTCCGGCTCTCATTCCGGGCGATGTCCTGGATCTTGAATTACTCTGGGCTCGTACCGACGGAGAATGGGAATTTGTTGTACCGGTTGATATTGAAGTCATAAGTTATGGTGTTCGCAGCGAAGATGATGTTGCTCTTCCCATCGAAAGTGAGTTACTCGCACCATTTCCCAATCCATTCAATGCCACGGTGCAATTAGCTTACAGGTTGAACGCCGATGATGAGGTTCGCCTGTCGATCTATAACCTCCTGGGACAGGAAGTTGCGCTGATAGACCAGGGGCGCCGAAGCGCCGGAACGTACCGTTTTAGCTGGGAAGCAAAGGAAATGGCGACCGGTCTGTATATCGTAACATTTAAAACTTCAAATGAGCGCTATGCTGAAAAAATGTTATTGGTTAGATGATAGATTGACAGTAAACTATAGACCTACACATAGATATTATTCGGCTCAAGTGTGACACCTTCATCCTACGATCATAAGAAAATCTTATAGCTTGCCCAGTATCATTGATCCGGCAGAATGAGAGTGAAATAGCAGGTAAATTCATTTGATTCCAACGCTATAAACAATTAACGGTTATCAATCTTCAATCTGTTATTTCATAATCCCAACCATTCCCTCCAAACTCTTTCACATAAGACTATTCATCATCGATGATGCTCCTGGAGTCAACTACCCAAAATAGCAATTTAGTAAGCTCAAAGTCTTGATTTCGCAAAAAAAAAGAGACTTATGTTAACTAATGTACTTGATTTCTTTAAAAAGGAGGTGTAAAATGAAGAAGGATTTTTGGAAGTATTTGGGTATGGCGGTACTGTTAACATCTTTTGTCGCAGCTTTAAGTGCGTGGACATTGGAAGCTGAGCTGGCAGTTGATGAAGATGATAAAGTAGGTTGGTATTATACTCTTAACACTCCTGAGCAAGGAACAAGTTGGATAGATGCAACTGTAATGTGGGGGGATGATGCAACATTCCATGCTTCAACTTTAATACTTATCGATAATGTGCCGTTTGATGAACATATTATCGAATCTTTCATTGGCTCTTTAGTAAAATATGATGATGCGACAGATATTCCATGGGAAATCGGCACTACAAACCATAATCATATCAGGCATCATTGTGACGGAAATGTACAGCAAATTTTTGGTGAAGCCATTTTTGTATTTGAAACACCAATTTGAAACACTTCTCAGATTATGAACAAATAATTGGAAATCTGTATTTTATTTCTTGATACGATAATTATCTGAAATGCAATAGATTCTCGCGATAATTTAGATAGTACCTTACTTACATTTAGGTGAGATACTTATGTGTGCCGTGATTTCCAAGCAGATCCTTGGTTCATGTAGAAAAATTATTGAAAGGTGTTCATTCATCATCATCAATTGACTAATGAAGAATCATGATAGATTGTTGTGATTTAGGAGGTTGCTCTGTAGGGTTGCTTTTTCACAATGATGGCAATGGTTGTTTTTCTGCAGGAACAATTAGATTTTGATTTATATCTCTCAATATTGATGGATATCCAAAAGTCATGCACAACCAGCATAAACATTATAGAGTATTGTATTATTCATTAATTCATAAAGTTTTAGTTATAATTCGTTTTGTAATTTTCTTTTCTTTTCTCAATTTGATCCCTTCAGGATTTGCTGATATTCTTAATGTTCCTGCCGATTATAACTCGATACAGATTGCTATTAACGCAGCTACGCTTGGAGATACTGTGCTTATAGCTCCCGGATTTTACGAAGAGCAATTAGTGATTGAAGATGCAGGCATAACTCTCGCTTCCAGGTATATCTTAAATGAAAATTCGCGAATAACAGAGAGGACAGTATTAAGCGGTGATAATCAATTCCGCCCTCTGACGATAGAGCAGGGTGTTCTGGGTGAAGTACATATTATTGGGCTTAAGTTTACTGATGGTATGGCGTTCTGGGCTCGTGACGGCTCAGGAGGTGCAATCTCAGCCGTTGGTGCAGAAATATGGTTAACTGACTGCATCATTCAGGACAATTCCGCAGAGTATGTTGGAGGCGTTGACCTGGATTCCTGTTCCGGATACATCTCCAATAATCGATTTGAATCAAATAGCGGCACATTAGGCGGTGGGGCGTTACTCTGTTCCAATGGTTTTTATATCGTGGAAAGTAATGTTTTCAGAAACAATTTTTCTGACAGTGTGGGTGGTGGAATTATTATTACCAATGGATCAACAGGTAGGTTGACGGAAAACATCTTTGATGGTAATTATGCTGTTTCAGTAGGCGGAGCTGCAAGAATTAACAATTGTGATTCTGGTGTAATTGTCGTCCAAGGCAATATTTTTAGAAACAATACTTCAGCACTACAAGGGGGAGCATTTTATGCAAGTACTCTCGATACACTAATTGTAAAGAATAACGTTTTCAGAGACAATACTGTAGTAACAGATGACTTTATTGGATTTGGTGGCGCATTGGACTTAATTGATCCAATCAATGTTGCAGTAATTGACAGTAATAACTTTTACTCTAATTATGCAGATAATGCTGGTGGAGCAGTTTGGATTAGACCATCGAGTACAATAAGGAATAATGTATTCTCCAATAATCAAGCGCCAAAAACATCAGCAGTTGTGAGTTTTCTTTCAGATGAGGGCACAGAGGTTATTATGTACGGAAACCTCTTCGTGAATAATTCTCCACCTGAAAATGATGAAGAAAACTATTGCGGTGCAATAACAGCTTACCGGTTGACAACCCTGCTTACATATGAAAATGATTTCATTGGCAATACTGCTGATGCTGCAGCTCTTTCTAATTTAGATTGGAATATAGGGACAATGTTAGTCGAGGATAATTATTGGGGACATTCATCCGGACCCTATCATGAGGAACAGAATCCGGATGGTATTGGCGATTCAGTTGACACACGACTCGATATAATTCCTTTTGCTACGGAGCGGTTCACAGAATTTGAACCGCCGGTTGAATTTGATCTCATTTCTCCTGACACTGACGCAATAAATGATACTTATCCTGTAAATTTCTCATGGAATGCTACGACTGATCCCAATGATGAGGATGACGAATTACGTTATACGCTGGAGATATCCCTGTCGGAAGATTTTGAACAATCCATGCATATTCCTGCAGGAACCGAGACATCTATTGATGTGTCATGCCTGATTCCGGATAGTAGTTACCATTGGCGCGTTTATGCAGAAGACAAGATTTGGATGCGTACCTTCTCCACAGAAACAAGAGTGCTGCACATAACGGGAGATGGGTTTATGCCTGGACAATTCAGTCTGGCTTCTCCTGCTGATAATGATACTAATGATACCTTTGAAGTTCTTTTCACCTGGAATTCAACAGTTGATCCAAACGAAGGCGATACAGTTGTTTATATTATAGAATTAGCTCGTAATGATGATTTTGTTAATTCAGATTTTCATTTGGCAGGGACTGACACTTCTATTGCTGTTTCCGGTTTTGACAGGTACGAAAGAAATTACTGGTGGAAAGTTTATGCTGAAGATGACTATGGATTAAGGACTTACTCAACTGAGACGTACCGTGTATTTATCACCAATGAAGGTTTGGCCCCGGAACCTTTTGATTTGGGAGAACCCATTGATAGTTCTATTATTGAGGATGATACAATACATTTCACTTGGCATCCTTCCAGTGATTTTACCCTCGACGATGAAGTGAGTTACGTCCTCTTGATAGCTCCTTTTGATGAATTTGAACAACATAGAAGATTTGGCACCGGTGAGGATACTTTCAAGACTTTAAGTATTTTGGAGCTGGAAACAGTATATCGTTGGCAGGTTATTGCTGAGGATATTGCCGGTCACATTACCGATTCCAACCAGAGCCATCTACTCTTTTATGGCAACATTGTCGCATCAAAACAGTTTGAAGGCATTCCGAAAACTTGGGAACTTTCGGCTGTGTATCCCAATCCATTTAATCCTGTTGTTCGTGTCGTTGTCGGTGTGCCCAAATCAGGGATTGTAAAAGCTGAAATTTATGATATCCTTGGCAGGAGTGTTTCTGTTCTTATTGACGACAAACTCAGTCCC
>Ga0208648_1001003_pt1 | contig 25211 bp, 17 predicted proteins | sample AntAceMetag02UKL_FD_184772 | JGI IMG/M metagenome (GOLD analysis project Ga0208648, IMG submission 184772) | Saline lake microbial communities from Ace Lake, Antarctica - Antarctic Ace Lake Metagenome 02UKL (SPAdes) (version 2) | ecosystem: Environmental > Aquatic > Non-marine Saline and...
TAATCATTTTGGAGGCCCATCCAGAACTCAGGAGACATTCCGAAATATTTTGCCAACCTCAATGCAGTGTCGACAGTAATCCTTCTTTTTTTGTTTACAATTTCACTTATTTTCATTTGGGACACATTAATATCTTTAGCTAACTTGTACTGGCTAATCCCAAAAGGCTTAATAAATTCTTCTAAAAGTATTTCTCCGGGGTGGACAGGTTTTATTTTTTCCCTTTGGGTTCCTCCTAGTGGTAGTCTACTATTTCAACATTATAAGCGTCTGGATGCTGCCATGTGAAACAGATTCGGCATTGATCATTGATTTTGATGCTATATTGGTCTTTTCTATTCCCTTTTAATTTTTCAAGCCTGTTTGATGGTGGTATCCTTCCGACCAATATATAAAGTTTTTCAAGTTTAATTGAAAACCTTTATTTTATGGAAAAACCAAGCTGTTTACAAATTTGTCTGCATGTTTATGGCTTATGGGAGGATTTAATAAAAAAAATTTGATATCATAAAACGTCTTGCTCCCTTTTAAACTTTATGAAAGAATATAAACAGCTTAAAGTTGGCAATCAAACAACCTTTTATGGTGTGCAAAGATGAAGAAAAAATCCATATTGGATACCGCTGTCCAGAATACGACTGAAATCATTCTTGAAAGCATATCTGACGGTGTTTTTACAGTTGATCATGAATGGAAAATTATGTCCTTTAACCATGCAGCTGAAAAAATTACCGGCATACCGCGAAAGGAAGCGATTGGCATGTACTGCTGGGATGTGTTTCGATCAAATATGTGCCAGGATGAATGTGCATTAAAAAAAACCATGCAAGAGGGAAAATCATTCTTCAGCAGTTCTACTTACATCATTAACTGCAAGAAAAAAAGGATTCCCACAACTGTTTTTACATCTTTGTTAAAAGATAAAAATGGGTATGTTATAGGTGGCGTAGAGATATTCAGGGATTACAGCCTTGTGGAAGAATTACGAAAAAAACTCTATGACAGTTTTCACATGGGAGATATGATCAGCCGTAGCCCGGCAATGAGAAACATATTTAAAATTTTGCCGAAAATCTCTCAGAGTGACAGCACAGTGCTGATCAGAGGGGAAACAGGTACTGGCAAAGAGTTGGTGGCAAGGGCAATTCACGATCTAAGCCCCAGAAAAGACAATCCCTTTCTTGCGATTAATTGCGGTGCACTTCCTGATACATTGCTGGAATCAGAACTGTTCGGTTATAAAGCAGGCGCTTTTACCCATGCAACAAAGAATAAACCGGGGCAATTTACCATTGCAGATAAAGGTAGCATTCTTTTGGATGAAATCGGGGATACCAGTCTTTCGTTTCAGGTAAAGCTTCTTCGGGTTTTGGAGGACAAGACATTTTTACCGCTTGGAGCTGTTAAAAAGGAAAAATCAGATGTAAGGGTCATTGCCGCCACAAATAAAAATCTGTCTAAAATGGTAGATGCCAATACATTCAGACAGGATCTCTTTTATCGCATCAATGTTGTACAATTAAAACTGCCATCTCTAAGGCAAAGAATGGAGGACATCCCTCTTCTTGTTGATCATTTTATTGCCAGTCTGAATAAAATACACGGTAAATCTGTTCGTGGGATAAATAAAGTGGCCCTTGGAATCCTTATGGCCCATGATTATCCAGGAAACATAAGGGAGTTGAAAAATATTATTGAGCATGCATTTGTACTCTGTTCCAATGGGGATATCACCCCGGAGGATCTGCCTTCCACGCTTACAAAGCAATCCATGGTTGAAATAGAAGATAATTTGTCACAGTTTCCCTTGAAAGAAGCAGAAATCAGGGTTATAAAGGCTTTTTTAAAAAAGAATAATTATGATCGCAATGCCACTGCCAAAGACCTTGGTATACACAAAAGCACTTTGTTCAGAAAAATTGACAAACTTAAGATCAAACTTCCAAAAATCGACGGGCGATTTAAAAGGCAATAGTTTTTTTGTAATGCTGCAATTTTGAGTCTCTATGCCGTCGCATTCCTGCGATTTTTTAAAACCGAAAAAAACTGTTTTATAATAATACTTTTATAACCATCTATAATTATGGGTACATTTTTTTATTATGAATTAAAATAGAAGCTGGCATGCTCCTTGCTATATTTATATTAAAAGAGGGGAGGAATTGATCAATAATCCCTTAATTTTTTTATAGTTTATAATGGAGGACTCCAGATGAAAATAGGCATCAGTTCAGCAGGAAAAGATATGAATTCCCAAATCGACCCGCGATTTGGCAGATGTGCGTATTTTATGATTATTCAAACAGATGACATGAATTTTGACGTGTTTGAAAATGAGTACAAATCCCTTGGCGGGGGTGCAGGGATTCAGTCTGCAGGCTTTCTTCATTCAAAGGGTGTGGAGACTGTTTTGACCGGTAATTGCGGGCCCAATGCCATGAATGTGTTTTCCGAAGGCAATATTCAGGTTATCACAGGACAAGCAGGCAAAATTCAAGATATTGTAGAAAAATTTAAAAATGGCGAATTGATGTCTTCTGTTAATCCAACTGTTAATGAAAAGGCTGGGTTGGCAGATGCAGGCAGTCAAGGAAACACTGGATCACAAGGACAGGGAAGAGGTATGGGTGGCGGCGGCGGTCGTGGCATGGGTGGCGGTGGCGGTCGTGGCATGGGTGGCGGTCGTGGCATGGGTGGCGGTCGTGGCATGGGTGGCGGCCAGGGCTCTGGCAGTGGTATGGGCCGTCGGTAGGTTTAAATTTTAAGATAGAGCCTTAAGCTTGCGAGGAAAATTTAGGATGAAAGTTGCGGTCACGGTCTGGGATGAGAGAATTTCCCCTGTTTTTGATTCTGCACACATGCTTTTAATTATGGACATCGAAAATGAAAAAATAAAGAAGTTATCCTATAAATCCTTTAATCCTTTATTAGAGGCTCGTCTTACTGAGGATTTAAATCATCTGAGTATTGAGGTTCTTATATGTGGTGCCATCTCTCAAATTTATTCTACACTGATTGAGGCCAGTTCGATTAAGTTAATCTCTTTTATCGGGGGCAATGTCAACGAAGTTATTGAATCCTATGCCAAAGGGAATCCGCTTTCTCCAGGCTTTTTAATGCCCGGATGCAGGGAAGATAGTGCTTCAGTATGAATATTATTTATCAGATTATAGAGTCGCAATATTGCCGCTTAATTGAGTTGCAATGTTGCGCCTTTAGTTCTTTATCTTTATTTTTTGGGGGAGTCAATAAATTTCCAATCCACTATAAATACAGGGGTTTTATTGCAAAACTCCAATTTGTATCTTTCTGGCACGTTGTTTGCTTTATAAGTAGACAATATAGAGAGGAGGTTTTTTGGCTCTGCCCATAAATTGGAAGATACTTTTGATAGATGACGAAGAAGATATTCGGGATATCATGTCACTTACCCTGACAGATGCCGGATATTCAGTCATCTGTGCGCAGGATGGGCATACGGGCCTGATGCTTGCCACAAGAGAAGAACCCCAGATTGTTATCACAGATATAAAAATGCCGGGTCTCAGCGGCCTTGAAGTCCTTGAAAAAATAAAAAAGATAAAACCTGAAACAGAAGTTATTGTTACCACGGGGTTTGGTGATATTAAAAAGGCTGTAAAAGCCCTGCAACTTGATGCATCTGATTTTATTTCAAAACCTATTGATGATGCTGCCCTGCACATGGCGTTGAAACGAGCCAAGCAAAGGTATGTCGATAAAAAACAATTGTCTGATTACACCAGCCTTCTTGAAAATGAAAATCTTAAAACCAGTTCTGAGCTGGTAAAAAATGTAAATTTTCAGAGTAGCCTTATAGAAAATTCAATGGACGGAATTCTTGGATGTGATGAAAATGATATCATTGTGACCTATAACCGGAGTATGGAAAAGCTTCTAGGGTATCCAAAAGCCCCGGTATTGAAAAAAATGAAGGTGATGACGTTTTTTCAACCGGCCCTGTTCTTAAAATTAAAGGAAAATTTGTCCAGCAGTGATTTCGGCGGTAAAAACAAGTTGTTTGCCTATGAAACTTCCATGCTTTCCATGGAAAAAAAAGATATTCCGGTTCAGATTTCAGGGTTTATTCTTTCCCAGGACAGGGGACTGAACTATATGGTGATGTTTATCAGTGATTTAAGGGATCTTAGAATCCTTGAACAGGAAGTAACAGACCAGGCAAAGCTGCTTCACCGGGAAAAAATGATATCTTTGGGACGGCTTGCCGCCAGCATGGTTCATGAAATCAACAATCCATTGTCCGGTATTTTGAACTACATCAGACTCATGATCCGTATCAATGAAAAAGGCCCCAAACTGAAATTGGACCTGACACCGGACCAGATACAGGATCGTCTCAATAAGTTTAATTCCTATCTTGCAATTATAGAATCTGAAACCCAGAGATGTTCTGACCTTGTGTCCGGTCTGTTGAAATTTTCAAGGAAAACAAAACTGGAACAAAAAAGTATTGATGTCGCGGAACTGGTCCAACACAGCCTTTTATTATGCAACCATAAACTTGAATTGAGCAATATTGTTTTAAAAGTGAGATGTGACCTTGATGTTCCCCCTGTTTATGGAGACTTCAATCAACTTGAACAATGTATGATTAACCTGATTTTTAATGCCATTGATGCCATGGAAAATGGCGGAAATCTGGAAATCAGGACAGGGGTTAACCCGGAAGAAAAACTGGTTTTAATTTCTATAAAAGATACTGGCAAAGGAATCTCAAAAGAAGACTTAAATTTTATTTTTGAACCGTTTTTTACAACAAAAAACAAGGGATACGGGGTAGGACTTGGCTTGTCATCCGCCTATGGCATTATTGAAAAACATAAAGGAACCCTTGTGGTAGACAGTACACTGAATGTCGGTTCTAATTTTGTCATTAAACTTCCCCCGGAAGAAAAGTGATAAAAATAAAGGTAAGGAAAATATAAACTATATTTGGAGGTATCCATGGTTAAGGAGATGGGGTCTGTAAAATTGACGGCTGAAAAAGACAGATCCGGCAGGACGGTCAGTTTGAGATCTCAACCCTGCAGGATTGGTTTTTACATCTGCCACTGCGGGTTGAATATTGCAGGTAAGGTGGATGTTGAAGCAGTCAGGGACTATGTTGCAACTCTTGAAAGGGTCGAAATATCAAGGGATTATAAATTCATGTGTTCAGACCCAGGTCAAACCATGATTGAAAAGGATATTCGGGAACTTGGATTGAACCGCGTCGTTGTGGCATCCTGTTCCCCGAGACTTCATGGAAAAACGTTTATGGAGGCCTGTAGACGTGCAGGACTTAATCCCTATTATTTTCAAATGTGCTCAGTGAGAGAACAGGTTTCCTGGGTAACCGAGGATCCGGAACTTGCCACCCAAAAGGCAAAGCATCTGGCTCTGGCTGCCATTGCCCGGGTAAATTTTCATACCCATCTTGAAACAAAAATATCAGGGGTTAACCCGGATGTGGTGATTGTCGGCGGCGGCATTGCCGGCATGCAGGCAGCCATTGATATTGGTAATTCAGGCCACACGGCATACCTGATCGAAAAAGATACCACCATTGGCGGTCATATGCTCCAGTTTGACAAAACTTTTCCCACCCTTGACTGTGCCGCCTGTATCGGCACGCCCAAAATGGTGGAAGTCGGGCAAAATTCCAATATTAAATTATTCAGTTTCAGTGAAGTGACCCATGTCTCTGGCTTCATCGGAAACTTCATAGTGGATATCAAGCGAAAACCCCGGTATATTAACGAGAACCTTTGTACCGCATGTGGAGAATGTGCAAGTGTATGCCCGGTTTCCATTCCCAACCCATGGGATATGGGAATGGGAGAAAGAAAGGCAATTGGCAGGGCGTTTCCCCAGGCCATTCCTATTACCTTTAATATTGAGAAAAAAGACAGGGCTCCCTGTCGATTAACCTGTCCTGCCGGGATCAATGTTCAGGGATATATTCAGTTGATCGGCCAGAAAAAATATGACAAAGCCGCATCCCTGGTGATGGAGAAGGCGCCTTTCCCCGGGGTTTTGGGAAGGGTCTGTCCCCATCCCTGCGAGGCTGAGTGCCGGCGCAAACTGGTGGATAAACCCATTGCCATCAAAGAGTTGAAACGATTTGCGGCGGACAGGGCAAATCTTGAAGCAAAAGAACTTCCTGAAATAATCGACCGGGAAGAAAAGATTGCTGTAATCGGAGCAGGGCCTGCCGGGTTAACCACTGCTTATTTTCTGCGCCTTAAAGGGTACCCCGTCACTGTTTTTGAAAAACTGCCGGTTCCCGGCGGGATGTTGAAAACAGGAATTCCAGACTACAGACTGCCCTCTGATATCCTTGATAAAGAAATAAATTATATCCTGGCCCATGGGGTTTGTCTTGTGCCCAACACGGCCTTTGGATCTGATATTACATTTGAAGGCCTGAAACAGGACGGGTTCCAGGCCGTCTTTTTAAGCTCCGGCGCCCATGAATCTCTTACGCTTGGGCTTGCCGGAGAAGAGACGACAACGGGTGTTATTGACGCCATCTCATTTTTACGGGATGTGAACCTTAAGCAAAAAACAGGCTGCGGTAAACGAGTAATGATCGTTGGCGGCGGCAATGTGGCCATTGATGCGGCAAGGTGTGCAAAAAGAATTGGCGACTGTGATGTTTCCATTATTTATCGAAGGACAAAGCAGGAAATGCCGGCCTATGAGGAAGAAATTATAGGAGGTCTTGAAGAGAATGTCGAACTGCTTACCCTTACAGCACCCACTAAAATTATCAGCAAAGATGGCAGGGTTGTCGGCCTGGAGTGCATCAAAAACGAACTGGGTGAAATGGATGCATCCGGGCGACGGAGACCGGTCAATATTCCGGGGTCTGAATTTATTATCGACTGTGACACCATTATCCCGGCCATTGGTCAGAGGACGGATCTGTCCTGGGCAGATTCCATGCCCGGTCTTGAGATTACAAAATACAATAGAATAAAAGTTGATCCATCAACACTTCAAACCTCCCTTAAGGATGTTTTTGCAGGAGGGGATATGGTAACCGGTCCTGCCAGTGTTATTGAAGCCATTGCCCAGGGAAGAAAGGCAGCCATTGGTATCGACAACTATATCAATAAAGTAGAAATGGACCCGATCGAAATGCATCGGGGTGACAATGAGGTTGTCAATGGCAATGAAACAAACCAGGTGGGAATTAAAGAAAATTATTCAGACATCCCCTTAAATACAATGATTGAAGAAAGGGCTCATGTCCAATCTATCGATCCTGAAGAAAGGGTCCGCTCCTTTAAAGAAGTTGAGGCTACCCTGACAGAGGAGCAGGCCATAAAGGAAGCGCAAAGATGCCTGAATTGTGCGACCTGCTGTGAGTGTATGGAATGTGTCACTGTATGTGAGGCAAAAGCCATTGATCATTTTATGAAAGAAGAAACCATACAGATAGCTGCCGGCAGTATTATTCTTGCCACGGGTTATGATACCCTGGAACCATCGCCCCTGAAACAATTCGGGTATGGCAGGTTCCCCAATGTATTTTCAGCTCTTGAGTTTGAACGTCTCAGCAATGCCACCGGCCCCACCGGAGGTAAGATCCTGATCCGGGATGAACATAATGAATTTACACGCCAGCCCAAAAGCGTTGCCATTGTACATTGTGTTGGAAGCCGTGATGTGAATTATCATGAATACTGCTCAAGGGTCTGCTGCATGTATGCCTTGAAATATACGCATTTGATCAAGGAAAAAGTGGGGCACGATACCAAGGTCTATGATTTTTATATTGATATGCGGTGTTTTGGTGAAGGGTATGAAGAATTTTATAAACGGTGCCAGGAAGAGGGAACGATTTTTATTCGTGGCAAAGTGGCCCAGATCACCGATAAACCAAAAGATGCTTCTGAAGAAGGTAAGCTGATTGCCATTGCAGAAGATACACTTTTGGGGGAATTGGTTCGGGTACCCGTGGACATGGTGATTCTCAGCACAGCCATTCAGGCAAGAGAAGATGCCGGGGATGTCGGAAGAGTGTTTGGTGTCAATCAGGGGGCAGACGGGTTCTTCCTTGAAGAGCATCCCAAACTGGCTCCGTTGAATACAGCGACAGACGGGGTTTTCCTTTGCGGGTGCTGCCAGAAGCCCATGGATATACCGGATACGGTATCCCAGGCTTCGGGTGCGGCGGTAAAAGCGTTGTCACTTGCCACAAAAGGCCAGGTTGATATCGCCCCTACCATTTCCTATATCGATCCGGATGTCTGTATAGGGTGTAAGACCTGCATCTCTCTTTGTCCGTATTCGGCTATTGAGTTTGACGACAGAAGACATATCTCTGTTGTGAATGAAGCCGTCTGTAAAGGATGTGGCAGCTGTTCAGGGGTCTGCCCAAGTGGTGCTGCGCAAAGTCGTCATTTTACCAAGAAACAGGTTTTTGCCGAAATAAGCGGAATTTTTTAAGGAGAATAATATGGAAAAATTTGAACCGGTTATCATTGCTTTTGTCTGTAACTGGTGCACGTATACGGCTGCGGATCTGGCAGGGACGTCAAGATTGTCTTATCCAGACAATATCCGTTTGATCCGGGTCATGTGCACGGGAATGGTGGATCCTCAATATGTGATCAAGGCCTTTCTTGAAGGAGCAGACGGCGTTCTCATCAGCGGATGTCATCCAGGCGACTGTCATTATATTAATGGTAACTACAAGGCAAGACGCAGGATCAAGTTGTTACAAGAAATTTTTCCTCGGTTCGGCATTGAAAAGGATCGGTTGCGCCTGACCTGGATCGGGGCAAGTGATGGCATTGAATTTGCCGAAGTCATGACGCGTCTGAATGATCAAATAATTGAAATGGGGCCTTCTCAGACAAGTTTGAGCAAGGTTATATGATGGAAAGGAAATCACAGCCATGATGATTAAAATAGAGCAAGAGGATAATAGTTCGTCCAAAGGGGTGCAGCAATTTTTTAAACGGCTTCTGGAGATGCAGGAGATTGATGCCGTTTTTCTGCCGGTTCGGTTAAAAGAGTCTTCATCCATTATGCCGTCTCTGGTGACAGATCCGGCCAGGATAGCAAATGCCGTTTTGTTCAGTCCTGCATTTCCGATTAATTCGGCCAGAATGGTATCCCGGCTTTCATATAAGGTATCGGGAAGAAAAACGGCTGTTGTATTACGGCCCTGTGAAATGCGAGCATTTATTGAACTTGTAAAGCTTAAACAAGGGGCAAGAGAGGAGTTGATTCTTATCGGCATGGATTGTCCAAAGGCTTTGACATCTTCGGATTATGCAGCATATATGAAAAAAGACTCCCTGGACGAGGATGCCTATATTGAAGCGGTGTTTTCCAATAAGGCTGAAACGATTAGTGGATTTGATTTCAGCAGTGCCTGCAACACCTGTGAAAATTCTTTTCCCGTCAACACGGATATCAGTATTTTCCTGCATGGGGTTGATCTGTCAGATGGGGTGGTGGCGGAATCCTGCAGCGATATGGGCGCACAGATATTAGAAAGTCTGAATATGCCGGAAGCCGCTATTCCTGAGAAACGGGCTGAGGTAATGATGCAGATAAAAGAGACCCATTCAAAGGCGAATGAAGCAATGATGGCAGATATTGGGGAAAGGACAGACAGCATTGCCAAACTGACTGTTTTTCTTGACCGGTGCATTAATTGTTATAACTGCCGGAATATGTGCCCTGTCTGCTATTGTAAAGAGTGTGTTTTTAATACAGATGTATTTTTTCATCAACCGGTTCAGTATCATCAATGGTCAGAGAAAAAAGGGCTTATCAAAATGCCGACGGATACGGTTTTTTACCATCTCACCCGAATGGCGCATATGAGTCATGCCTGTGTTGGGTGCGGTCAGTGTTCAAATGCGTGTCCCAGCGATATTGATGTCTTCGAGCTGTTTAAGCGTGTGGCCCACCATACGCAGGCTGCGTTTGAATATCTGCCTGGAAGTGACGAAAATGAACCGCCACCCTTGTCTGTGTTTTATGAAAAAGAATTTGAGGATGTTGTTGGTATAAAATAATTTTTTTTGGGAGGTAAGATGAATATGGCAATTGGTAAAACATTGGTTGCCGGGGCCGGGCTGAGCGGAATCAGATCTGCACTGGATCTGGCTGAAACAGGCTACAAAGTTCTACTCATTGATACATCAGATCACATCGGGGGCCTTTTATGCCAACTGGATTACCAGTTTCCCACATCCACTTGCGGGTATTGCAGGATGCTGCCCATGTTTGACAGGGATCAATCCTCACAGCATTGCCTGAGAAAAGGTCTCGTTCATGAAAATATAGAGATTCTTTTGTCAACACAATTGATATCAGTGGAAGGGGAACCGGGTGATTTAACCGTAACCCTTAAGCAGAATCCGTCCCTGATCGATTCTGCTTTATGCACGGGGTGCGGAAAGTGTGAAAGTGTTTGCCAGGTTTTTGTGAATGATCCTTTTAATGAAGGGCTGACAAAAAGAAAAGCGATTTATCTTCCCAGTCCCCAATCATTTTCCAATACCTACACCATAGATTATACGGCATGTACAAGGTGTGGAGAGTGTGAAAAAGTCTGCCCCACAGGGGCCATCAAATTTATAGGCCAGGACAGGGAAAAATTCAATATCCTGGTGGTGGATGATGAAAAAATTGTTCGAGAGTCCACCAAAGAATGGCTCAAGGAAGAAGGGTTTTCGGTCACAACAGCGGATTCTGGACAAAAAGCCCTTGAGCGGATGGATGAGAACTCGTTTAATATGATGCTCACCGATATCAAGATGCCGGGTATGGACGGGGTTGAGCTTTTAGCAAAGGCAAAACTAAAAAATCCAGATCTTACTGTCATCATGATGACGGCGTATGCTGCCGTTGACTCGGCAGTAGATGCCATGAAGCAGGGCGCACTTGATTATCTGACCAAACCCTTTGATCCGGATGTGCTGATTTCCATGGTGACAAAAGTCTATCAAGAGTTTGAAATTGCTGAAGCAAGAGTTGAACGAGTTGATGCCCTGATTCTTTCCGGGGGATCACAGTTTTTCAGACCGGACCTGGGCAAGAATCCTTATGGCTATGGTGTCCTGCCCGGGGTTGTCACCAGTATGGAATTTGAACGAATGATCAGTGGCACAGGGCCGATCTCACGTCCTGGCATGAGAAAATTGATTCATCCTGTAACCGGTAAACCCGTACGGAAAATTGCATGGTTCCAGTGTGTGGGGTCCCGGGATGTTCAGACCGATGCACCATTTTGTTCCAGTGTCTGCTGTATGATATCCATAAAGGAAGCCATTCTGGCCCAGGAAAAGTTTGGCCCTGATATTGAAACCACTATTTTTTATATGGATATGAGAACCATTGGCAAATCATCTGAAGACTATAGATTCAGTGCACAAAAGGAAAATCATGTCAGCTTTGTCAGGGCAAGGATTCATTCCCTTAGTCAAAATCCTGCAAAAGATGATACGTCTCTTCTGGCAAAATATGTGGATATTCAGGGGAATACCAATGAAGCTGATTTTGACCTGGTGGTCCTGGCAAATGGTCAGCGGCCTGCCAGACAGATGACAGAGTTTGCGTTAAAAAATAATTTGGAGGTCAATCCCTGGGGATTTATTCAATCCCTGCCTTTCTCAATGGTCAGGACATCAAGGGAAGGGATTTTATGCGGCGGGTCTCTTTCAGGGCTGAAAGATATTGGTGATTCTGTGACCTGTGCATCAGCAGCAGCCCTTGGGGCCTGTAAAATTATGGTTCAGGCCGGGAAAACGACACTCCAGGCAAGTGATATGGATGCAATAGATGTGGACGCAGATGAGATTGCGGATTTGGCGATTCTGGCAAGGCAAACACCTAAAATTTTAACGGTGTTGTGTTCCTGCGGTAATGATCTTTCTGCCAAGCTTGATATTGAAATGCTTCAGAACGAGCTTGGCAGGATTCCGGAAAATGAATCCGTTGAAATAATGGATAAATTCTGCGTGGATGAAGGCTTAAATGAGTTGATTGAAATGATTCAGAGAAGAAAGCCCAATCGGCTTGTTATAGGCGCCTGCCTGCCTGGTATCCGGAAACAAAGGATAAAAGAACTTGGCAAAGCCGCAGGGCTTCATCCAAGCCTTGTGGAAACCCTGGACATAGTGTCTATCATGAATCAATATTCGGATTCCCAGATAGAACCTTCAACCCGGCGAATAATAAGAGAATTAAAAATACTGATATCAAAAGCCAGGTTTAAAAATCCTGTACCCGGCGAACGCATTGTATCCAACCAGAATGCCCTGGTGATTGGCGGCGGTATTGCAGGCATTACGGCAGCCCTGTCAATTGCAGATTCCGGATATCACGTGGATCTGGTTGAAGAAAATGATACCCTTGGCGGTAATTTGCTGTGGATGGATAAAACCGTTGACAACCTGGACATCCAGGCGTATCTGGACGAAAAAATAAAGCAACTTGAATCCCATGAGCATATCACGGTCTACAAAAAGGCAAGGGTTGAAACATCAGAGAACCGTCCGGGAGAATTTGCCACGGTTTTGACCGAAGAGAATGACCAGACAAAAATTATTTATCACGGGGTGACCATTTTAGCCACCGGGGGCAGCCAGGCGAAACTTGAGTTGAGCGAAGATGCGGAACACTCAAGAGAGGTGAGCCAGAAAGATTTTGAAATTGCGGTTCAGGATCATAAAATAGAGCCTGAAAAACTGGAAACTATTGTGATGATCCAGTGTTCGGGAACCAGAGAAGAAAAGCAAAATTATTGCTCCCGGGTCTGCTGCATCAGGGCATTGAAAAATGCACTTTTTCTTAAAGAAAAGAATCCAGATATTCAGGTTTATATCCTTTATCGGGACATGATGAGCTATGGATTTTATGAAGAATACTACGCCAGGGCAAAAAATCTTGGGGTAATTTTTTTCCAATATGATCCTGCGAACAAACCTGTGACCCAAATGCAGGATGGCAGGGTCATTGTCAAAACCCATGATCTCTTGCTTGATATGCCCGTGGAGATTGAAGCCGACTACGTCATTCATGCCACTGGAATTGTACCGGATCTTCCTTTTGCACTGGCAGATCAATTTGGTGCTAAGCTGGATGCCTTTCATTTTTTTAAGGAAGCAGATTCAAAATTTCGACCCGTGGATAGTATGAATTACAGGGTTTTTTCCTGCGGCTTGTCGTTGAAACCATGTACCATTGAAGAGGCAATTGCTTCAGCAGAAGCATCAGCCATCAGGGCTATACGGATTCTCTCCCATGACAGACTGGTTTCCGGAAAAATAGTGGCGGCCACCCATACGGCGACCTGCAGCCTGTGTAAAATGTGTGTTGACACCTGTCCCTATGGGGCCCGGTTTGTTGACGAGCTGGAAGAAAAAATAGTAGTGGATCCTGCTGCCTGCCAGGGATGCGGTGTATGTGCATCAGTCTGTCCAAGCGATTCTGCTTTTTTAGAAGGCTTTGACGGGCGGCAGATGCTTGATGCAATCGATATGGTATTGTCATGATATTTTTTAAGGGGAAAATCTTATGGGTAAAGTAAATAATGAACAACTGTTAGAGCAGATCGGGCCAGTCAAGGAGATGATACAAACCTGCATTCAATGCGGCACCTGCACTGCTTCCTGTCCGAATACTGAATTCATGGATATCACTCCCAGACATATGTGGCGGTTGCTGCTCACCGATCATGCAGAAGCACTTTTTTCAAGTAAATCTTTTATCATGTGTTCTTCATGTTATTATTGTACCTTAAGATGTCCACGGGGGCTTGAGTTGACGAATGCCATGAGTCTCTTGAAACAGGCAGCTTCAAGATTGAAATTAAAGCAGTTTCGGCACTCTTCCCTTTTTTATGACGCTTTTTTGGATAGTGTAAAAAAACACGGAAGGGTCAGGGAAATGGAATTTATGACCCATTATTTTGTTTCAATGAAAAATCCTGTGGTCCCGTTTGGCTATGCATCTTTAGGGCTTAAACTTTTGAGCAAAGGAAAGATCCGGCCTGAATTTGGTTCCAGCGGCAAAGGAAAGTTAACCGCGTTGTTCAAACGAGTGGCAGAACTGGAGGGATGAAATGAAATATTTGTATTATCCGGGCTGTTCATTGGAAGGAACCTCTGTTGAATATAATATCTCTACAAAACTATTAATGGAAGCTCTCGATGTTCAGCTCGAAGAAATTGAGGACTGGAATTGCTGCGGAGCAACAGCTGCAGAGTCCAACAGCCACTTGTTATCTTATGTGCTTCCGGCAAGAAATCTTGCCCTTGCTGAAAAAATGAAGAGTTCAAAACAGATTCTTGTGCCCTGTAGTGCCTGTTACCTGAATCTTAAAAAAACCGAAGAGATCATAAAAAAAGACAAGATTCTGTTTGAAAAAATTAATATAGTGCTTGCCGAAGAGGATCTTGTTTTAAAAGGGGATGTGATTGTCAGGCACCTTTTAGATGTCCTGTCAAAGGATGTGGATATCGAGAAAGTTAAAGGAAACGCTCAGAATAAAATGTCGGGTCTTACCATCGCACCCTATTATGGATGCCAGTGTTTAAGACCTTTTACCGTCTTTGATGACCCTGAAGAGCCCCATTCCATGGATGCGCTGATACAGGCGACAGGGGCCGGAGTGTTTAAATGGGACATGGGGGCTCAATGCTGTGGGGCATCCAATACCACTACAAAACCCGAAGCCGGCATGGAGCTCGTCGGAAGAATTTTAAAGGCTGCAAAGGGAGCGGATGCCATTTTGACGGTATGCCCCATGTGCCAGATGAATCTTGAAAGCAATCAGAAAAAGATATCTCATAAAGAAGGAATTGATCTGGAAATTCCGGTTCTTTTTTTGCCACAATTTTTAGGGCTTGCCATGGGAATGATTCCAAAGGATGTCGGGCTGAATTTAAATCTTTCAAATACAGGGCCGTTGATTCAAAAGGCTATATGAATGATTTTGTCAAATATTTAAGACACAGCCTTGTTTCAAAGTTGATTATTTCTGTCGGGTTGACTGTTATTCTTTCCATATCTGCCTGGGCTTACTTCAATATTAATAATATCAATACCCAGATCATGAAAAATGTCATTGCCAGTACGGACCAGCTGACAAATTCCATCAAGCTTGGCACCCATTATGCCATGATGCTGAACTCAAGGGACGATATTACACAGATTATTAATAATATTGCCACCCAGCCGGGAATAGAAAATATCAGAATTTATAACAAAGAAGGGCAGATAAAATTTACCAACAAGGAAGGCGAGGTTGATAAAATTGTTGATATCAGGGAAAAGGCCTGTGATATCTGTCATCAAAAAGATCCTCCGACGAATCAGATCGAATTGCAGCAAAGGATGCGGTTCTTTAAGTCCGAAGAAGGCCACAGGCTTCTGGGGATTGTCCAGCCCATCAGCAATGAACCCGGTTGCACCAGTGAGTGTCATTTCCATCTCGATCATCAAAAAATATTGGGTTCCCTTGATGTGGTCGTCTCCCTTGAGCAGACAGACCGGCAGGTGTTGAAAATTCAAAAGGGGATAATAAAACTGGCTCTTTGGACTATCTTGATTACATCAGTGATTATCTTTTTTTCTATTTTACAATTTGTAAAAAAGCCAATTATTAAGCTGGTTGAGGGGACCCGAAAAATTGCAGAAGGTAATTACAATGAGCAGATTGATATTGGGAAGGATTATGAACTCGGACTTCTGGGTAAAGCCATACAAAGGATGGCCACCCAGATTGGATTGGACCAGGCAGAACTGGAAAGGCAGAAAAATAAATACCAGTCGCTGTTTGAAACAGTGCCCTGCATGATTACAGTTCAAGGTAAAGACTATAAGTTGAAAGCATGGAATAAGGTGTTCAAAGACAGATTTGATCCAAAGCCCGGATCTCACTGTTATCTTGCCTACAAAGGTCTGGAAGAAAAATGCACGGATTGCCCGGTTGAAAAGACTTTTGTGGATGGGAAATCCCATTTTGGTGAAGCAGAAGGGGTGGGTAAGAATGGTGAAAAAAATCATTGGATGTTTATTACATCCCCTGTGACAGATGATGATGGAAACATTGTTGCAGCCATGGAGATGAGCATTGATATCACCCTGAGACGACGGCTTGAAAGAGAACTTCAACGATCAGAGGAAAAATACCATGCCATATTTAATAATATTTCAAATCCAGTGTTTGTTGTGGATCTTCAAACATTTGAGATTCTTGATTGCAATATCAAAGCACTTGAATTGTATGGCTATTACAAAGGAAATTTATTAAAGAAACTATTTTCTGACTTTTTTATCGAAGAGGAAAAAGAAGAACTGATTAAGAAAATGAAATCCGGCCAGGAGGTTAACAAGGTGAAGCATCTTGTTAAAGATGAACGAATCATCTATGTTGATATGTGGGTATCACCTTCCAAATATTCGGACAAACGAGTGCTTCTGGTCACCATTAATGATATTACAAAACGTCTTGAAACAGAACAGCACATGATCCATGCAAGCAAAATGGCCACATTGGGTGAAATGTCAACCGGGATTGCCCACGAATTGAACCAGCCCTTGTCCGTCATTAAATCATCCTCTAGTTTTTGTATGAAAAAGATGCGAAAAAATGAACGAATAGAAAAAGAAATTTTTAATAAACTTATTTCAAAAATAGACAGCAATGTGGATCGCGCTGAAAAAATTATTCACCACATGCGTCAGTTTGCAAGAAAATCTGAAATCAAACTTGCCCGCACAAATGTAAATAATGTGCTTCAAAGAACATTTGAAATGTTTAATCAGCAGCTTAAAGTTCATGGCATTGATGTTGTCTGGGATAAGAATAAAGCATTGCCGGACATACTGGCAGATCCGGACAGGCTTGAGCAGGTGTTTGTCAACCTTGTCATTAACGCAAAGGATGCCATAGAAGAAAAATGGGTAAAAGAGGGTATGGGTCAAGGAGATAATGACAGGATCACCATTATAACCAAAGCAACAAATGATACGGTCTTCATTGAAATACATGACACAGGTGTCGGTATTCAAAAAGAGGCTGCAGACAAGCTTTTTGAACCATTTTTCACCACCAAGGAAGTGGGCAAGGGAACCGGTCTTGGACTCTCCATCACTTATGGTATTGTCAAAGAGTGTTCTGGAGAAATTCAAGTAGCCCAGGGGGAACATAAGGGAACGATCTTTATTTTATCCTTTCCCGTACTTGATGACACAGTGGCTGATCTGGTCTATGAAACCTAACTAGTGGGGGGGTTATGATTGATAAAAATCAAATATCCATATTAGTCGTCGATGATGAAGAAGATATCCGGGATGTTCTTGAGATTGCATTAAAAGATATTGGCTACACTGTATATCTTGCTGAAAACGGTGAAAAAGCGCTTGAGATATTCAAATCAGAACGTCCGGATATTGTTATTACAGATATTAAAATGCCGGTCATGGATGGTATTGAATTATTAAAACGGATTAAACAGGAAAACCTGGAAACAGAAGTCTTGATGATCACAGGACATGGGGACATGGATTTGACCATTAGCAGTCTTAAAAACCAAGCCATGGATTTTATCACCAAACCTGTCAATGTGGATATCCTTGAAATTGCAGTTGAAAAAGCACTTGAAAAAATAGTTTCACGGCAAAAACTTTTGGAATACACACAGAAACTTGAACTTCTTATCTATGAAAAGTCAAAGCTGGCAGACCATTTGTCATCCTTAGGACTGATGATTGGCACCATTTCACACAATATAAAAGGGCTTTTAACCAATCTTGATGGGGGAATATATGTTGCACGATCCGGTCTTAAAGTCAAAAATCAACAAACTGCCAAAGAAGGCCTGGACCTGCTGGAGCAGGCAGTTGATCGGATAAAAAAGATGATCATGGATATATTATTATATTCCAGGGAAAGAAAACTTTCCAGAACTGCCATTGATACAAAAGGTTTTATCGATCAGATAAAAAAAATAATTGAATTAAAATTAAAGGGAACAACGATCTCATTTCAGTGTAGTGATACCCATTATCCTGAAACCATGGTCATGGATGAAGAGTTTATCCTGGTAGCTCTGATTAACATTTTAGACAATGCCATTGATGCCTGTCTGGCGGATACACAAAAGAAAGATCATGAAATCGGGTTTAAAATTTTACGGGAAAAAGATCAATTGGTAATTCATATCCATGACAATGGCTGTGGTATGGATATGAAGACAAAAGAAAAAATATTCAACTTGTTTTTTTCTTCAAAAAGCACGAAAGGAACAGGGTTTGGGTTATATATTTCAAACTCTATTATCAAACAGCACGGCGGATTAATTCAGGCATCATCCATAAAAGGGAAAGAGACTGATTTTAAAATTGTTCTGCCGGATATCCCCTATTAACCTTCCTTTTTTCACCTTGACTTTATGATTTGAATTCAATAATTAAATTAAAATATAAAATATTTTGCTTTGATCAGTTGGAATATTTGCGGTCCTAAAATAACCAGGAGGGAACGAATCGATGAAATTGGACAGGCTGGCATTGTTAATACTATTGTTGGTTTTATTCATTTCTTTAGCACCTGCTGCTGCCAAAGACCATTCTGATAAAAAAACGCATAACACGTTTGAAGCTGGTGAAAATCCTGAAACCGCTTTTGGCCACGCAGATGACAAGGGTGCACATGGTCATGTGAATTTAGGGGAGTTGCTACCCTTGTATAGCTGTATTCCCTTTGCATGTATGCTGTTATCTATTGCCTTATTGCCGTTGATCGCCGGGAATATCTGGCATCATCACTTTGGTAAGATTTCCGCATTCTGGGCAGCCTGTCTTGCCCTGCCGTTTATATATGCCTATAAAGGCATTGCAGTTTATGAGATTTTTCACATTATTCTGGCAGACTATATTCCCTTTATTATTCTTTTATGGGCATTGTTTACCATTTCCGGCGGTATTCTGCTGAAAGGGACATTAAGAGGGACTCCTGTTATCAACACGATTATTATCCTGATAGGTACCATCCTTGCATCCTGGATGGGGACTACAGGGTCTGCCATGCTCTTGATCCGGCCATTGTTGCGGGCAAATGAGCATCGAAAGAATAAAACCTTTATGGTGGTGTTTTTTATTTTTCTGGTGGCAAATATTGGCGGGGCATTGACGCCGCTTGGTGATCCACCTTTGTTTTTGGGATTTCTTCATGGGGTCAGCTTTTTCTGGACCTTTAAAATCCTGCCGCATATGCTTGTTGCATCCATTATTCTATTGGTAGTTTATTTTATCCTTGACAGTTATTATTACAAAAAAGAAGGGGTAAAAGCTCCGGATGATGGAGAGAAAAAGCCATTGCGACTGGTGGGGACCTACAATTTTCTTTTTCTTGGGGGTGTGGTGGGTTCTGTTTTGATGAGCGGTATCCTGGATTTGGGAGAAGTTTCAACTTTCGGTGTGCACAGGGCAGTCCAGGATTGGCTCAGGGACGGACTCCTTATCGTTTTTGGGATCGGCTCTCTTATGTCAACACCAAGGGTTCTCAGGGAAGAAAATGAGTTTTCATGGTTCCCGATAATAGAAGTCGCCTATCTGTTTATTGGAATTTTCATTACCATGATTCCATGCCTGTTATTGCTTAAAGCAGGACCTAATGGAGCGTTTGCATTTCTTATCAATGCAGTAAAAGAACCGGTTCACTATTTCTGGGTGACCGGGATGCTATCAGCGTTCCTGGATAATGCGCCGACTTACCTGACCTTTTTTAATACAGCTCTTGGCAGCTTTTATGCCGGTATGGCAGAAAGCCAAGCTGTTCCATTGTTGATGACGGAAAATGCGATCTATCTTAAAGCAATTTCAACGGGAGCTGTCTTTTTTGGCGCCTGTAGTTATATTGGGAATGCACCCAATTTCATGGTTCGATCCATAGCGTCAGAGGCAGGAACACCAATGCCCAGTTTTTTTGGTTATATCTTAAAATATTCTTTAATCTTTTTAATTCCAACCTTTGTTATTGTAAGCTTTATTTTCTTTTAATATATTGGTTGCAGGAATTTTTGGAAAGAACAGGAGGAAACAAGCCCAATGAATATTGATCTTAAAGGATTAAAGATAGCCATAATCGGTGGAAACAATCCATGTAAAGAAATTCTTGAAATTTTACTGGGGCCGGGGTTAAAAGAACTGGATCTAAGGGTTTTGGTAGTAGCCGATACTTTGACCCGGGTTGAAGGGATCAAATATGCCCAGGAGATGAGCGTACGTACAACTATTGATTATCAAGAGGTTTGTATGCTTTCGGGTATTGATATTATTTTAAAATTAAAAAATGATGAAATACTCAGCTGCATATTGGAAAAGGTGAATACGGAACATGTCAGCATTATTGATTTGGATGCCTACAGAGCCGAGTCTTTTTTAAATTTTTTAAAATCAGAAGAAGAAAAAATAAAAATTAAAAGAAAAATTCAATCTGAGACGGTTGGTAAACAGGAAATTTCAGGTTTATTTGATCAGTTTTCCCAGATCATCCAAAAAAATGCCGAGGATGAGAATAAATACCTGAAGCTTGAAAGAGAAGATCTGCTTGAGATGGAAAAAGAGATGTCCCAAATTATTCAGGGCAGTATGATTCCAACATTTATCATTAGCAATGAGCATATTATCACGCATTGGAACAGGGCCTGTGAAAAATTGACAGGACACAATGCCTATGAACTGGTGGGAACAGACCGGCAGTGGGTACCTTTCAGGTCTGCAAAGAGGCCGACCATGGCAGATGTAATTGTGGGTGGAATGCCTGAAGAGGAGGTATCAAAATATTATGGTTCATCCTGGAGAAAATCACATCTGATTAACGAGGCGTATGAAGCTGAAGAGTTTTTTCCTCATATGGGCAAAGATGGGAAATGGGTTTTTTTTACAGCTGCACCCATAAAATCTCCTGATGGTAAGATTATGGGTGCCATAGAGACATTAAAAGATATCACCGAAGACAAAAAAGCCCACGAAGAACTGGAGCTACAGGACAAGGAGCTTTCCACACTTTATGATAAGTATAAAAAATCAGAAGAAAAATATCGGTCATTGTTTAATAATAATCCAAATCCAATTTTTATTATTGATCAGCAGACATTAGAAATTCTGGACGTCAATGAGAGGGTGCTAAAAGAATATGGCTACTCTAAAATAGAACTGTTAGGGACGTCTTTTCTTGATATCTGCAATAACTTGGATGAAACCATTAAACAAGGCCTGGAAGGACTTTTTGAAAACAAGCCCATATTGTTTACCAAGAAAAAGCATTTTAGAAAAGACAAGACATCCTTTTTTGTAACGGTTAAGATTGTACATGCAAAATACAGCCACAGGGATGTCCTGATTGCATCGGCAATGGATGTCACCGAGAGTGTTGAAAAAGAGACCCAGTTGATCCAGGCAGGAAAACTGGCTACCCTGGGAACTATGGCAGCCGGCATGGCCCATGAAATTAACCAGCCCTTGAATGTCATACAGATTTGTTCAGACCTGATTCTGAAAATGATTAAAAAAGGCATCAAAATTCCAGATGACGAGTTGGTGATGATGGCCCATGATATTATTGATAATGTTGCCAGAGCTGCCGGGGTTATCAAGCATGTCAGAGACTTTGCCCGACAATCTGAAAGGGATCTTAAAAAATTAGTGATTAATGATCCCATCAATGATGTATTCAAGGTTCTTGGGCACCAGTTGACGGTTCATTCCGTAAATGTGAACCTTGACCTTGATCCACAAATTCCTGAAATCCAGGCAGAGCATAATCGCCTGGAGCAGGTGTTTATTAATCTTGTCACCAATGCCATAGATTCCATGGATGAAAAAGTTGAAAAAGCTGAAAAAGAGGATGAACCTGTTGAAAAAATATTGAAAATTAAAACATATGCAAAAGAAAACTGGGTGGTAGCCGAAGTGTCTGATACGGGTATTGGTATGACGGATGAGGTGCAAAGAAAGATATTTGAACCCTTTTTTACAACAAAGGAAACCGGTAAAGGGACCGGTCTTGGAACCAGTATCAGTTTTGGAATCATCAAAGATTATGGTGGAACCATAGATATACAAAGTGAGTATGGAAAAGGCGCTACCTTTATGATCAAGTTCCCGGCAATTGAATAAGGAAATAAATTATGTTGGCCAATAAGATATTAATTGTTGATGATGAAGACATTATTGTCAGACTGCTTTCCATGTCTCTTCGCAGCGACGGGTATGAAACGGTTACAGCCAATTGTGGTGAGCAGGGGCTTGCGGTTTTTAAAGCTGAAGCCCCGGATATTGTGGTGACGGATATAAAAATGCCGGGAATGGATGGACTTGAGCTGTTAAAAAAGATCAAGGAGATTGATCCTGAAAGAGAAGTCATCATTGTAACCGGGCATGGAGATATAGATTCAACCATCACGGCTTTGCAGTTTGGTGCCAGCGACTTTATTAATAAGCCCGTCAGGGATGAGGCCTTAGCCATTGCCCTTGAGCGAGCAAAGGCAAAGATTGCCATCAGAGAAAAACTGAAAGAATATACTGAAAACCTTGAAATAAAAATTGCTGAGGCAACTACTGAACTTCGTCGAAAGTCAGATTTTCAACTGCTGTTAATAAAAAGTTCCACTGATGCCATTGTCGCTTTTGATTATCACTGGAAGGTGGTTGTATACAATCCTGAAGCTGCAAGGATGTTTGGCGAAGCAGCAATAGACGTCAGGAATAAAATGACCATTGACGAGCTGTATACCCCTAAAATTGCTAAAATATTTAAAAATCAGGTCGAACAAGAAAAACAGCAGAATTCGTTTCCCTGGAGAGAAAATATAATAAACACCAAAGACGGCAGACAGATACCGGTTCGCTATACAAGCAATGTTCTTCATGAAAAGGGTGAATTTGTAGGGACAGTTAATTTTTTCCAGGATTTAACGGAAATAAAAAAGCTTGAAAAGGAATTGGTTCAATCGGAACGATTGGCTGCTGTAGGGCAGACGGTAAGCGGTCTTGCTCATTATGTAAAAAACATTCTCATTGGACTTAAAGGCGGCAGTTATGTTGTGGATGTGGGAATTGCCAAAAATGATACAGAAAAATTTAAAGCAGGCTGGACAACCATAAAGAGAAATATAAAAAGAGTAGGAGATTTAACCCAGGATCTATTGACTTATTCCAAGCAGAGAGAACCGGAATTTGAAATCTGTTCACCCAATGATATTGTGAATGAAGTCATTGAACTTATCATTGATATGGCAGGATCAAACGGAGTTCTTGTTTCAAAAGAATTTGATACTGGCATCGGTGAAGTTATGGCTGATCCGCAAACCATTCATCGTTCTTTGCTTAACCTTGTAAACAATGCCATTGATGCCTGTATTGAGGATGAAGATACGTCTAAAAAACATGAAGTCAAAATTCGGACATACGTGGATAACAATAATTACTTTGGTCTTGAAGTTAAAGACAATGGCTGTGGGATGGATGAAAATATTCAAAAACAATTGTTTAACCCCATGTTCAGTTCCAAAGGTGGAAAGGGGACAGGCCTGGGGCTCCTTGTAACAGGAAAACTCATAGAAGAACACAATGGTGTAATTGAAACCGAAACCAGGCCTGGAGATGGAAGCATATTCAGGATTAAATTTCCCTATGAAAAAGCAAATACGGTTGATAAACATTGACCAAGACCAAGGAGGATAAATTATGAGCAAAAAAGTTCTTGTGGTAGATGATGATCAAGATGTCAGATCATTTGTTGTCACAGTTCTGGAAGAAAACCAGTATATACCCTTGGTTGCTCAAGATGGTGTAGAAGGGTTGGAAATGATTAATAAACACAAGCCCGACCTGGTGATTCTTGATGTGTTGATGCCAAGGGGGAGCGGAATTCGATTGTATCGCAAACTAAAAACAGATGAGGAGTTAAAAAAAATACCCGTTATCATGTTTACCGGGATTGCTCTTAAGTCTTTCATGAAATCTCAAAAAGTTTTGGATGAATTTCAGGGAGGTGAAGTTCCCAAACCTGATATTTATCTTGAAAAACCGATTGAACCTGAAGACCTGGTTGCGGCAATAAAGAAAAAACTGGGTTAATTAATCTTTATAAATAGATTGAGAGTGGAGACTATATGGAAATAAGAAAATTGCTTTTTGTAACAAAATTTGAAGACCTTTGTTATGATGCGCTGAACTCTTTATTAGCACTTCGAAACGCTTCCCTTGAGCATGTTGTCTTTTTAAATGTAATTGAAAGAGATAAAGTCGCCATGAAAAGGGGGAGCGGATATCTTAAGCAAGAAGAGGTCAAATTAAAGGAAACAGCTAATATCCGGTTTATTGACTGGGCTGAGAATTTATTTGAAATGGGTTTGGAAGTTGGGGCGTATATGGAGGTTTCCACCCTTATTCCTGAAATTCTCAAGGTGGCCCAAAAAGAACTCCCTGATTTGATTGTGATTGGTCATTCCAATAAAGGAGCGCTGAAACAGCTATATGAAGGTTCTGATGTCACTGAATTGATTCGGCGGACAGAAATACCGATTCTGGTTTTCAAGCACAGGTTAGAAGACAATATTGTTCCTGAAAAATTATTTCAGCGGCCATTGTTTGCTACCAACTGGTCAGATACGGGTAAAAAAACGGTTGAATATATTAAAGGCCTGAAAAAGGTGATAGGCAAAATTCATATCATGCATGTGGTAAAGGAGAGCGCTTTAAAAAGTCTGGATACCCATGAAGTGCAGAAAGTCAGAAAAGTTGAAAGAAAACGACTGGATGATCTTTGTGATGAGCTTGAGAAAGCGGGTATCAACGCTAAACCCCATGTTTATGTGGGTGACCCGCAAAAGGAAATTGAAAAAGCAGCAAAAGAATACCAGGCCAGTATGATTATTCTAGGTTCCAGTGATAAAGCGGCTATTATGGAGAGATGGATTGGTTCTGTTTCAAAAAATATCGCTGATAAATCTGTTTTTCCCTGTCTTCTTATTCCAGGTAATAAAAATATTTAATATTTACGGTTTTTAGGTATGATCTTTAGGTTATAGACATGATAGAGACAAAATCCGGCTAAAATATAGCTGGTGTTTGAACGGCTCGGAGAGGAGCACTGCTCACAAACTCACCCATCTACTGCGTTGCTGCAAAATCTTGCAAAATTATAA
>Ga0208648_1001004_pt1 | contig 25206 bp, 15 predicted proteins | sample AntAceMetag02UKL_FD_184772 | JGI IMG/M metagenome (GOLD analysis project Ga0208648, IMG submission 184772) | Saline lake microbial communities from Ace Lake, Antarctica - Antarctic Ace Lake Metagenome 02UKL (SPAdes) (version 2) | ecosystem: Environmental > Aquatic > Non-marine Saline and...
ATGGAATTTGTGTGATGATAATGGTAAGCAGGTAAGCAGTGGAGTATATTTTGTGCGAATGAAAACCGCTGAAGAATATATATATCAGACAAAGGTGACAGTGATCCGTTAAAGAAGAATAGAACACTGAACACTCAGAATAAACAGGCAGCTTGACAAATAAAAACACAAGCACAATGAATGTGCAGGAGATAAATATGGATAAGCTATATTATATTTTATTGGCAATAGTATTATTGCCTGCGTTCCTTTTTTGCGATACCTGGTACGTTGATTGCAACGTAACACAATCAGGTAATGGAACAAGTGCGGAAGAAGCATTTCAGACTATACAGGAAGCAATAAATTGCCAGTCGTTGGCAGAAAATGATACAATCTTAATTTTACCAGGGACATATTTTGAGGAAATTTATATAAACACTGGTGCACCAGACTCATTGACCATTTGTAGTAATTATTTTTTTACTGGAAATGAAAATTATATTGATACGACTATAATTGATGGAGATAATGCATATTATGGAATACATCTTTCTGGTCCTAAAGGATATACAATAGATGGTTTCACTATTACTGATTGCTATATAAATTCTTATGCACATGCAGCCGGGATAACAATAGGGAATTCTGCTTATGGAAGCAATGATACAGTAATTAGAAATTGTATAATTGCAAACTGTGTAAATAATGGTAATGGAGGAGGAGCTATTAGAATTTACAAAGGAGCGAACATTCTCATAGATTCCTGTACAATAGAAAATAATATCAATGATAACTTAAACGGTCATATCCTTGGTGCTGGTGGTATTTTCATACATGGACAAGCAGTTTGTTATAATTTAGAAATTAGAAATAGCATCATCAGAAATAATTCCGATGGAGGAATCTACTTATCAAATTTAAGTAGTGAATATGTTGATGTACTAACTGTAATAAATTCTTTAATTTGTGATAATACGATATCTGATATCGGTGGAGATGGGGCAGGAATTGATTTGGATTATTCATCGTTAGAAATGAATTTCTGCACTATTATAAATAATGTTTGTGAAGATTCAAATGAAAGGGAACATGGAATTTCGCAAACGATTAGTGATAATAACTACAAAAATATCAGTAATAGTATAATTTTGGATACATCGACTTTTTATGATGAAGCTGATGATTATGATATAATAAGATATTGTGGACATTTAGATGATGATAATATGGAACCATATCCAGCCCAAATCAATCAAGGCAATTTTGAAACTACTGCATCTGAGGCTTTTGTATCTGGAGATGATCTTTATCATCTTTGCTGGGATTCACCGTGCATTGATGCCGGTGATCCGGATAATGATGGTGATTTTGAAAACTGGTTGTTTGATGAAGACGATCAGGATTCTGATGGATCACGGCTTAGTATCGGATATGCAGCCTATGAAGATCAGGACAGATGGGAATATGAAGACGGAGACATTGTCTGGATGAGCTTTCCGAAACTGCCATGCTCTGATGGTGTAAATAATGGAGATCAGATATATGCTTCGACAGTGTTTGAGAGATTTCTGGAGACGACGATACCTGATAGTATTTTTGTATGGCAGGAAAGAGATATAGGATTAAGCCCCAATTTTACAGGAATTTATAATTACTTCAGTGGAGAATATAATTGGTCTTCAGTAAATTATAGTTTCAATAGTACAGATGGTTTGAAAATAAAAATAAGAGATAATTTTGATCCGATCAATCCTTTGATAGTCGGAGGACTTTCATGTGAACTTAATACTTCTCTGACAGTTACAACGGAAGCAGGTGATGTGAACTGGGTAGGGTATTTTGTGCCATATAAGATGAACGTGATGGACGCTTTTTATGAAACGACCTTAGATAGTCTTACAGCAATAAAAACCCATGACTGGTCTTTGTATAAAATTCATGGAGAATGGTTTGGGTCCTACCCGCCAGGAGGTCCTACATTATATTATGGAGATATGCTGGAATTATATACTAATGCGAGTAGTGATTTCTCATTCTACTGGCGGACATTCGGGACATCAGGTGGAGATTATGAAAGAAAGGAAACTCAATACTTTTCCTATGAAGAAGAGCTTGATTATCAGTCAATATTCGTGGAACTGGGTGAAGAAAAGCCTGATGAGATAGCTGTTTATATTGATGGTGTTTGCAAGGGAGCAGAAGTGGTTGATGTGGATTCACTTCTGGAAATCAGAGCTTATATCATGGAAGAACCACAAGGTCAGGAGATAGAAATTGTTACTGCCAGTGGCAGAGTTGTACCATCAAAAGTCGATTATAAAGTAGTTATTGAGGGTGGACAACGGAAAGATGGGAGTATATTTACTGACAGAAGAAAGCTGTATCAGATAGTATCACTTGAATTAGGAGAAGAAGTTCCTGAACCGAAGAAAGTGCTTACTTGTTATCCCAATCCCTTTAATCCGGAACTGACAATAGAATTTTTTACCACAGAGAGCACAGAGAACACAGAGATTACGATTTACAATATTAAAGGGCAAAAAGTGAGAAAACTGGTTAATACTGTTGTATCTACTGGAGAACATTCAGTGGTCTGGCAGGGCAAAGATGATAAAGGAAATCAGGTAAGTAGCGGAGTGTATTTTATCCGAATGCAGATTGGTCAACAGGTTTATACTGGGAAAGCGGTTTTGATGAAATGATATCGAGAGACGTATATTTCTGGGAACTACGAGTTCCAGCTCGTAGAATTATGAATAACGCCTGCTAATTTAAGAAACGGGAACTACGACGAATAGCTTTTTATGAGAAAATACTCAACGAGCTGGAGCTCGTAGTTCCCGGGTTATAAGGATATAATTATGAAGAAGTATTTTATCTTATTTATTGGTCTGGTTTTGATTGGGATATTGCAGGGGACTACAATCATAGTTGATATTGAAGGTACCGGTGATTACACATCTATCCAGGAAGGAGTGGATGCCAGTGTGAATGGTGATACAGTGCTGGTTTATCCGGGCAGGTATTATGAGAATGTGGATTATAATAATCATACTATTGCCCTGGGCAGCTTAAATCTTACGACCGGTGAAAGGCATTATATCAGGGAAACAATTATTGATGGTAATCTGGAAGATAGTTGTATTATTGTAAAAAGAGCAGAAGGTGAAGGGACTCTTTTATGCGGATTTACTATCACCAATGGTTCAGGACATTATATGACTATTGCTAGTGGTGACGGTGGTGGCATATTTGTTTATGGCAATTATGGTGCACGATTGGAAGTAAAAAACTGTATAATAGAATATAATAAAGCAAATAGGGGTGGGGGAGGAATTTTTTTAAGTTATGGTGCATATATTTATCTATCTGGAACGACCATAAGGTTTAATTATGCTTATGGTGCTGCTGGCGGAATATCAAAACAAACCGGTACGACATTAGAATTTGATCCATATAATCTATGTAATATCTATGGCAATTATGCAGCCTATGCCTGTATGATGGGGAGGGGAATAGATCCGGATAATCCCGATACTTTATATATCTATGCAGATACACTTAGCTTTGAAGAACCAGACCGGTATTTTATTTATCAGAGTGGAGGTAGTAATACATATATTGATCCGGATGAACATCTAGTAATCGAATCGCAGCATTGCTATTATGATTTTATTGATGCAGACTTTTATGTATCTCCGGATGGTGATGATGCAAATAGTGGACTAAATCCCGAAGAACCCAAAAAAACTATAGCCAGTGCTATCACTTTATGCGTTTCTAATCCTGATAGTCCTAATACAGTTCACTTACTTCCCGGTTATTACAGCCCGTCTCTAAATGAACAATATTTTCCTTTGAATATGCGGGAATATGTAAGCATTGTCGGTACTTCAAGAGATGAGGTGTTTCTGGACAGGGAAACTTCTGCGAATTACATTTATGATATGAATGGAGGATATAATTATAGTATAAAAAATATAACTTTTACTGGTGGAATAGGAGGAGGTCAAAGCAATCCTGATCTAAGATTCTGGGATTTTACTGAAGACCCGATCAGAAGTGTAATAATGGATAGTTTAAGATTTGACAGCGCTGTTCCGAAATTGGGTATTTTAGCCTCAAGAATTGACTTTGAAATATCAAATATAATAATTGAAAATTCAGAATCCGGTTTTTTGGGATACTTTCCAATTCCTGGTAATCGCAGTTTTGTAAAAAATACTATATGCAGAAACAGCCAGGCAACATTTATTACCAATGATAATTATACTGAAACTGAAGATCTACCTGTATTAAATGTTATAAACTATCTTCAGGTTGATAACTCCATAGAAAGTATCCTGAGGATGTGGAATTATGGACCAGTTGCCACTTGTTATGCAGTAACTAATTTTATTAATTGTACATTAATGAATAACAGCATTGTGCCTTTTAATAATCACGCTTTTGCCAAGGCTTATCAGGGTGGAGAGATAAATTTCTATAATTCGATTGTCTATGGAAATGTGGGAACACAACTGAATCTTGATACAAATGGTAATGATCGACCCAGCACTGCAACTATATCACACAGTCTTCTGCAGGGAGGAGAAACAGGAATAGTACATCAGGGAGATACTGTTCTTAACTGGCTGGATGGTAATCTGGATTGTAATCCGATGCTGGATGAAGTTTATAGTCCATTGGATAATTCACCGGTAATAGATGCCGGAACTCTTAATTTACCAGAAGGGATAGAACTTCCTGAGACTGATGTTTATGGCAATCCGCGGATATATGGCAACGGAATTGATATGGGAGCAGTAGAATGGCAGGGAACCGAAAATAGTTCAGATGAGATTTCAGTGCTCCCTGATGAACTGATAATCTATCCTAATCCCTTGATAGCAGGAAATCTGCGTGATGGCAATGCCAAAATATTATGGCTGGGAGAGAATTCAGATGATATCAGTATTGAGATATTTAATATTAAAGGGCAGAAACTTCGTAAATTGAAAATTGAAAATGTAAAATGTAAAATGAATTCAGTAGAATGGAATTTGTGTGATGATAATGGTAAGCAGGTAAGCAGTGGAGTATATTTTGTGCGAATGAAAACCGCTGAAGAATATATATATCAGACAAAGGTGACAGTGATCCGTTAAAGAAGAATAGAACACAGATTGGGCGGATTACGCGGATATATACTGATAAGAAAAGATTGAGCTTAACCTATCTGGGAACTACGAGCAATGGTCAGTAGTTCCTGAGTAGATTTTATAAACCTCTGGTTCTATATTTTCGGGGACAAGCTCGTGGATAGATTTTCCATGAGCAAGCAGGTTCCTGATTTGGGTGGAAGATATGTCAATAGGGGGAATATTCAGGAATTGATGATGCTTCAGATCACTGGCAAGGGATATATCCTGATCAATTGTGCGGGTAACTATCAAAAATTCGATATTATCTTTCAGCCAGGAATATTTATACCATCTATTTAGTTCCGGGATTATATCATAACCGATGATGAAGATGAATTCGTGCTGTGGATAGCTTTTATACAGGAATTGCATAAGTCTTTGGGTGTAACTGGGGTCAGAGGAGCGTTTTTCATAATCTTTAACTTTGAGGTAGGGTAAATCAATAATCGCTTTTCTGATCAGATCAAGTCGCTGGTCAAAATCAGCATTTCCTTTGTGATCTTTCAGGGGGTGAATGTAGGAGGGAATAAACCAGACCTGTTGTACGATCCGGCTTTCAATAACAGCCTGAGCAATTTTTATATGCCCATTATGAATGGGATTAAAAGAACCGCCCAGCAGTCCTATTTTCATTCTTCCAGCTTTTTAGCCAGTTTATCCCTTTTATGCTGGATAATTTCAGTTTTCTTGTCATCAGGATATTTCTGGTTAAGCTTTGCCAGCATCAGATCAGTATTTTCCAGGTCTTTGCGATAGAGATACATCTTTGCCGAATAGAAAATCGCTTTTTTATCTAATTCATCATGATTATTTAACTGGATGATCTCATTGAAATAAAGCAGAGCAGAAGGAAAATCAGATAGTTTATAATAGGCATATCCATTATGATATTTCTTTTCCAGCAGCTTGTAACGGCACTCTTTGATATATTCAACGGCTTCTTTTTTGTTTTCATCAAAAGGGAATCTATCAATATATTCTGTAAAAGCATCTATCGCAGAAAAGGTTTCATCCTGGTCATAATGAGCATCAAGCGAGAGTTTGTAATAGCAAATCCCGATCTGAAAAAAAACACGAGCTACCTGAGGATGGTCGTTGAACTGGCGAATAAATTCTTCATACTCAAATCTGGCATCGATATATTCCTTTCGAAAAAAGAAGCAGTCAGCAAGACGCATTTGAGCATCTGCCAGAAGAATTGTGCTGCTTTCATTGATGATCTTCTGATAGTAAGGGGTAGCTTTTTTATATTTTCCCCGAGCAAAGAAATTATCCGCTGTTTGTTTTGCTTTTTCGGGGCTCATCTGCTGAATAGCTTTTGTGGATGAACAGGCAGAAAGCAGTAATAATATGATCAGTAATGCAGGAATCCAGATTTTTTTTAACATATAATCTCCATAAAATGGCAGGGTGATATCATCCCGCCAGATCAATTATTTAACCTTTAAGAAAAAATACTTTATAAGCTTTGTAAGATGAATAAATATCTGCTTTGCTGGTGAGTTCATAGAGCGAATGCATTCCCAGAACACCAGGTCCGCAATCAATCACTTCAGCACCATATTCTGCCATGAATTTGGCTATTGTTCCCCCGCCGCCTTCGTCAACCTTGCCTAAGGCACCTGATTGCCAGCAGACTCCGCCCTCATTGAATATCCTGAAGACCTGGGCATTAAATTCTGCATTAGCATCATTAGAACCACCCTTGCCACCGGAACCGGTAAATTTAGCAATTCCTACTCCACAACCCAGATGAACAGCATTCTGCTTTTCATGTACAGAAGGATAATTAGGATTAATTGCCGCATTCACATCGGCAGAGAGTATCTGACTGTTCAGGAGTGTCTTACGCAAAGTTACACTGTCATTTTTCTCGCCACTGGCTGCCAGAAGGTCAGCAATAAAATCTATAATGAAAGCTGACTTGGCTCCTGAATTGCCTTCGGAACCAATCTCTTCTTTATCTGCCAGGAATACTATTGCTGTTTTCTGGAAATCAGCATCAGTAATATCGGTGATTGCACGGGCTGAAGTGAAAGCACAAATGCGGTCATCCTGACCATAGGCAAGAACCATGGAGCTGTCTAAACCAGCATCTCGAGCTTTTCCAGCAGGCACTATTTCCAGCTCTGCACTCAGAAAATCTTCTTCTCTGATACCATATTTTTTATTCAGCATTACCAGAGCATTAAGTTTCACAGCTTCTTTTACATCCTTATCTTCAGGATCGATGAAAGGAATAGAATTAAATACTATCTGCATATGTTCTGCTTTTACAGCAGTAGCCAGTTTTTCATTATATTGGATTTTTCTGGCTAAATGAGGCAGCAGGTCAGGCATCACAAACACAGGATCATCATCTACCTCACCAATGCAAATATCTACCTTAGTTCCGTCTCTACGAATGATCACACCATGAATTGCCAGAGGTGTCGACATCCATTGATATTTTTTCACTCCACCATAATAATGGGTTTTGATAATTCCTAATCCGCTGGCACTGTCTTCTGCCAGTGGTGACTGCTTGAAATCTACTCTGGGGGCATCAATGTGAGAAACAATAAGATTTACACCAGCACTTACAGGCAATTTACCTTTCTGGGCAATGGCAACATTTTTTGCTTTTGAGGTACGGTAATATTTCTTAGATTTCACGCCATCACTTAGTTCAGCATAACCCAAATCCGGAAGCAGTTTCTGATAAAAATCAGTACATTCCCGTTCTGTTTTACATTTATCGAGAAAATGCTTATATTCATCCGCTAATGCGAAAGCATCTCCTTTTTCCGAACTGAATTCCTTCCAGAAATTTTGCCTTGAATAAGTTAGGTCTTTTTGGATATCTTTAGTTTTTTTCATATTAAATCCTCTATATATGGTTATTTTATTGAAATGATCTTGAATCTAAAAGTGCCTTTAGGCGCTTTGACCTCAATGATATCACCCACTTTTTTCCCGATAACTGCTTTTCCTCTGGGAGATAGAATTGAAGTCCTTTCATAATCATCATCACTTTTAAATACTTCGTCCCCACCAACCAGTTGCAGATAAATATTTTCGTTATTATCAAGATTCTGCATACATACCCTGGCACCAAAACGGGCAGTATCCTTGGAAAGGTTATCGTGATCGATCACAATCAGAATACCCATTCTCTTGCTAAGATTATTATATTCATTTTCAATATCACGCTGTTTTTCACGAGCAGCATGATATTCAGCATTTTCGCTTAAATCACCCATTTCACGGGCTACCACTACCTGTTTTATGATCTCTGCCCTTGCATCTATCAGTTCTTGAACCCGTCTGCGAAGCCTCTGCATTCCGTCTTTAGTGATATAATTTGCCATTACTTTATTTCCTCTTTTTCTTAAGTACCTTCAGGGCGTGCAGACCAAATTTCTTTAAGCGGATATTACCACTTTGAGACCAGTGCATAACTGCTGTTTCTATATCTGGATGATAATCCATTATTGCACTCGTAAGTATCTCAGCAAAAATAGGTTCACGCGTATTTTGATAATGGCTGTAGATCTCAAAATAAAAATCAGGATTGATCTTATAAATAGATTTAAGCGCTGCAATATTCAGTTTTATCATTGGTTCACCGGCATTCAGCCAGCCAGATTCCAGGTGATGAAAAATTTCAGGTATGTTCTCAGGGTGAGTCTGCATGATACGCGTTATAATCCTTTGCATGGAGATTGTAAGGCTCGGATGATCATTTTTTGCCCAGTTGATAATGATATTTTGATATCTGACAGGATCTTTGCGAACTAAGGGACTGATCGCTTTATCAACAATCAGAGTAGCCAGTCTCACATCTTTGAGAATGAAAAGCTTCTTTTCCAGATAAGGAAAAAATGTCTCGGGAGATTTTTGTAATGCTCGGGTCATAATATAGGCAAATATAGTTTTTCCTGTCTCACCCTTATGATCAAAGATATAGTTATAAAATTCAATATACTCTTCGGGATGGTTAGCAATTTTTGATGCTATCTGTTTACCTACAAAGGCAATTACCTCATTGGGTATTTTATTGTTGACCCTCAAAGGATACGCATTATATACAATTTCAATATCATAAAAACCCTCGGGGATTTTATTCTTGAAGAAATCATCTGAATCTGTGCGTAACCGCTTTTTCCAGTCCATTGATATCATTTTTTCTCCTTACCTGGGCAAAGCGCCTAATTTATTACTGCTATTTTTCCCCGCTGTCTATTTCCACCTATCTGCATTATATAAAAATACATACCGGATGATACTCTGTTGCCCGAATTATTTTCTCCTTTCCAGGAATAATAATTCTCCAGTACTGTACGGGGTGCAAAACTGGCGTGAAAAACCAAAGCTCCGGTTAAATCATATATCCACAAATCACCTTTTTCACCTAAAGGAAGAGAAGCAAATCTAAACTCCTCATATTTTCCTGTTTCAAAGGGATTAGGATAAGCTACCATATTTTCAAGTGTTCTATCTGTCAAGGTGAAATATGTTTTGTTACCCAGGTTATTGATCAAATTACCTGCCAGATCTGAGATATTACTAATTTTGAGATAATATGGCTGATTGCTTGGAAGCATCGGTTTACCTAAAGAGATAACAACCTGTTCCGCTTCTACAGTGATCAGACGGATATAATTATCAGGGTCTGCAAGTGGGGTGGTCAGGTGATAATTAGAAAGGGATGATGCCCCATTTTGATCTATGGCTTCACTGAAATGAACAATCACAGTTTCATGATCTATTACTTCTGAAGAAACAATCTGAGGAGCACATGTGTCTGGTTGCCAGTCAAAACCATAAACTGCATTACTCAATGTTATCCCATTTTCTGAATCAAGATTACTGACCTCGATCTGATAATTATCATCCTCAGGTATTTGCTGATGAAATGTGAGGATCAAACCTTTCTTTTGATCAGTAGTATTTACGGATGCCGGTCTGCCAAGACCATTATTTACCAGAAAATGTCCGGTATTTACAGAAGTGTTTGCCAGAGGTTGATCAAAGATAATTTCCAGATTCCAGGGTGAGATCATTATAACGGGTTTTGCCAGAGCAGGGGGATAATCCGGAGTTGCTGACTGCCAGAATGTAGGTAGGCTTTCCTCTGGCTGATAAGTACTGTTATATATTGTTAGCCGGTAATCCCAGGAAGTACCCTGCTGCAGATCATCATCAATATAGCTGCACTCTGTTGTTTCTGCCAGCAGAATTTCCTGCCAGTCACTTTCAGAATGTGCTTTGCGATATATCCGGAAAGATTCAGCAACCAGATTTGGCAGCCAGGTGAGATTAACAGAATTCTCATCAATTATTTCAAGCTGAAATCCTTCAACAGGAGGAGGACCGGTAAATTCTTCCCGAAGCTGAATATAATTGACTTCTCGATCACCAGATATTGAGGAATTAGCAATTATATGACCATAATTCCCGTTAATTGCAGGTATTGCAGCAATCGTATTAGGGTATTCCTGATCAGATGAACCATTCCAAATGGGCATATAGCTGTCATTGATATCATCCCCGTCAGTATCTATATAATCAATAATATAAAGATTGGGATCTAAAGCAAAAATCAGTTCTTCATCTCCATCTCCATCAAGGTCTGAACAAGTAATGGCATTTTTTTCTCGATATTCGTCAAAGTAAAGAGTATCTGTGGCGATATAATTATCATCAATTCCTGAAAAAGAAAAAAAGACAAAACAGCTAAAAGTTTTAGAGTCATTACCAGAATTATAATTCCAGGCACCTACGCAAAAATCTGTATTATCTGCTCCTCTAAAATTTCCACTTACCAGATAGTCAGCATCTCTCACAGGCGTCCGCTGGTTCCAAACTTCATAGAATAACTGGTTCTCCCCAGACTGTTCAAAGATCATCACATCACCATCATTATCACAGGAAATGATATCCATTCTACCGTCTTCATCCAGATCAGCACATTCCACTTTATTAAGAAATTCGTTTTTACTATAAGTCTCTGTTTCATTATAAATGATCTGCACGGTCTGCCAGGAATTACCAAATTTCCTGTGAAGTCCCAACACACGATAAGTAATATTTCCCAATGTGACATTCTGGATTAAAACCAGATCATCAATCCCATCTCCATTATAATCTACAAATGACCCACCATAGCAATTATTTAAAGTCCAATTGAGATTTGCATACGCTCCAGATACACTATATACCGCAGCAGAGTTCGCCTCCACACCCACTATTTCAAAATTATCTCCTATTACGTTTCCCCAGCTGTGGGGCCAGAAATTAGCAGCAAATCCTGAAATTACTCTTCTTTGCTGCAAGCTTGTCCCATTATCCTCCCAAATTGAAATAGTGCGATTCAATTCTTCATCCAAATGCATACCAATTATGTCATTGTATAATCCATCCCCATCAAGATCCAGCGGTTTGGGTAGACACACCAGGGCAGACCCGGAACTATTATATTCCCAGGAACTATAATCAATGCAGTATCTACTTACTGGCAGGATTGCCGGCACTGTGGAAGTAGTTTCAAGAAAGCTGGTATTAGTGGCATTGATAACTGCATTATACGATCCAGGCTGCTGCAGAACTGGCAGTTTTAGATAATGAAGACTATCCTGACCTATTGAATAAAGCGTAAAAGGTGATGATTCCCCGCTTTCCATGATCACTTCCAAATCTACTGGTTCATCGTATTTCAATTTCAAATAATTTACCAGATTCTCTCCCTCAAATCGCTGCTGGATCATAGTTTCTGATTCCTGCAGTACTGGTGGAGTTTGATCAATATTAATATTTATTAAATATTCATAATGCTGGTTGGAAATTGTTACAACTTCAATTTTCACTATGCACTCACCATCTTCATCAGGAATTTCAAACCAGGCAAGTTCACCATCGATCACTTCCTGATTATGCCAGGAAGGTGAATTTTCATGGGGATATTCCACTGAAAGCCAGTCCAGAGAAGTTGGTGATTCCTGCTGAGTAAACATCACGCAATATCGGGAAAAATCAGGGGCTGTCACGGTACCCATAATACTCACACTGCTACTGATTCCCAGATTATCAAATGGATAATTTATTTCTATTAAGGGTGTATTCTGGATTTGTAAAAAAGCGTAGGCATTTAAAAGTCCATTACCATAATAAATATCCTTACCAGTTTCACCCATATCATAGGCTGAGTATGCCAGTCTAGCGCGTATTTCTTCAAAACTAAGATCGGGCTCTCTTGAAAGTAATAGGGCTATCACTCCACTGATATAAGGAGCACTCATGGAAGTACCGCTCATATTCTCATAAAAGGGCTCTTCAATATCAAAGCAGCTTATCACGTTCACTCCCGGTGCCATTATATCAAGGTATTCTCCATAACTGGACTGCCAGTAACGTTCACCCTGATCATCCACTGCCCCCACAGAGATTGTGTGTGCCAGCCTGGCAGGATACATTAAGCCGTATGATGCCGTATTTCCAGCACTAACTACCACGATACTACCACAATTATAAGCATATTCACAGGCATCAGCAATAATGGGAGAGTACACATAATCACCCCAGGAGAGATTGATCACATCAGCTCCCATATCTGCAGCATAGATTATCCCTGCAGATGCATCATCATCCTGAAGTACTCCCGAAAGTCCATCAGCTGTCTTAAATCCTGCCCGAATTGCAAGAATACTCACATTCCAGCAGACTCCTGAAATACCTTGTTCATTATTCGGTGTAGCTCCAATTATCCCAGCAACATGAGTCCCATGATTATATTCATCTTCAGGATCATTATCCTGTATAAGGTAGTCACCAGAGGCAATATTTGCCAGTTCTCCGGCATCGGTGAAATCCCAACCCCAGATATCATCAATATATCCATTTTCATCGTTATCAATATTATCTATTATGGGAGATTGTTCTGCAATTATGTCCTGATGAGTTATATTGCCGTCATTATCAAAGTCATAATCCTCTGATTCAAACCAGGAAAGCAGTTCCAGATTTGAAACTTCATTATTCTGATCACTGTCAATCTCATCAAAGATATCTTCGGGTATCTCAAATTGATTGATATAAAGGTTTTTCTGCAGATCAGGATGATCACTGTGAATCCCGGAATCTACTACTGCTACAAGTATCTCTTTCCTGCCGGTTGTAATATTCCAGGCTGACGGTATATTGATCAAATCCAGATACTGTTCAAATAGTAGCGGATCATCAGGATAGACCAAAAAATCATTTAAATAATTGGGTTGAATATATTCCACACCCTCAAAATGCAGATTATCAAGATTATCCATATCTAAAGGTTCAGAAAACCTGACAGTAAAATAGCTATTCTCTGCCTTATTACTGACAGGGGAGATACTCAATAACCCTTGATCCGTCAAAAAGCGGTCAAGTTCATCTAATCCCAGTGCATTACGCTCCAATACATGGGGATAACTGGTTTTTATCAGCAATTCACCGGGAGTGAAATTCTGAGCTGCAATAAATACTGGCAATATTGCCAAAAGCAGAATAACAATTCTTTTCATTTGCCTCTTTATCTAAAATGACAGCTTAATCCAAGCAGATGAACGTCTTCAAGTTCTTCGCTGACTGGTACATAAGCATAATCAATTGTGAAGCGAGATAATTTTACTCCAAATCCTGCACTTATGCTTTCCAGATCATAACCAAATTTATAACCAGTCCGCAAGAAAAGGCTCTCATATAAATTGGCTTCTATTCCCAATGAACCTTTCAGCTGATCATTATCTATATCTTTTGTTAATTTAAATTCGGTTGTAAGTCGATTAGCCTGGATCGAAAAATCTTTACTTAAGATGAGATCAATCGTAAGTGGTAATTCAATATCTTCCTGATCCATTTTTGATGTTTTGCCAAAATTCTTCACTCCCGCCATAACCCGGATATCCTTAAATGGAGTCAGGTAAATATAACCCACATCTCCAGATACTCCTGTGCTCGAGGAGGTATCTATCTTCTCATACAATCCCGTGATATTTACTCCCAGATAGTGACTGGCTGCGATCCTGTAACCATAATTAAAAGTAATTGCCATATCCATTGGCTGATAGCTGCCGATATTTTCTCCATTATTAGTATAGCGCTCTATTTCACCATAATCCAGATAACGCATGGAATAACCAAAACTTGATTTGCCCATACTGTTTCGATAGCCGATATTGCTCATTTTAGTATCAAAAAGCCACAGGTTTTGACAAAAACTCACTGCTTTACCATTCTGCATTAATGGTGCTGCCGCATTATCCAAAAAGGAAAAGCCGGAACTGGAATTAATCGCTCCATTGCCACCCTGTCCTGCCGTTGCCGGATTATTGAGTATTCTTAACATCTGAAACCCTTTACTGCCATCAACATCTGCTTGAAGTAAAACCATTACCGTCAGCAGGATGATTATTAATCCTATCTTCTTCATTTATCCTCCGCTTATTTCTCTATGCCAAATTTTAATATTTTCTGTTCATTACCAGCTTTAACCCTTGCCACATAAACTCCGCTGGAATATCCACTTACATCTATCAGATATACTCCTGCATTATAAGCAGTAAGAAATAATTCTCCACTTTCTATCTGATTACCGGCAATATCATATACCCATATCTGGGTATTTTCACTCTCTGATAACATAATCCGTACACCTATTTTTCCAACTTCTTCCTTTCCACCAATGATAGTGCTACTATACACTGTGCTATAAGGATTAGGATAGATATATGTCTCATCTTCCACAAATAATGATACCGTCTCATGTTCATTCACCAGTGCTTCCCATGGTAAATATGCTGTCCGTCCCAGATCACAATATGCCACTGGATGATCATCCTGTGCTATCTGGTGATCAGTGTCTCTAAATATCTTACCGTTATCGGAAGGAAGATAAATCGTATTCTCATTAAATATAGGATACAATCTGCTGCGATGACCATGAGTTACCGGGTAATTTCGCATCAACCTGAAATCATTATCATTATAATTTTCCCAGATACAAAACCTGTTTTGGCTCATCATTCCCACTACTTCAGGTTTTCCATCTCCATTAATATCTACTGGTACTACTCCAGCATATATCCCACTGGAATCCTGCACAGTTAGCTCATCTGATGACTGATAGATATTTCCCGTTTCATCAATGGCGATAAAGTTGTTTTCTCCACCATATAATAATTCTCTTACACCATTATTATCCAGATCACCATAACTGGGATATGAATCACAAATAAATGGTAAGGGTATTTCTTTCTCAAATGTGTAGGAAGGAGCTGTCTCTTTGAATTGCACCAGTAAAGAATCATTAGTGGTGAAGATCATCCTTTTCTCGCCATCTTCCTCGAATTCTGCCAATATTCCGTTATTAAGTTCGAGCTCAGTATTAAAAGTCGCTTCCCAGTTAAGAGTATAATTTTCCAGATCTATCCTGTATATCACAAATTCATTACTATCTCTCGCTGGAATATGCAATTCTCCATCATACATCATATTTCCGCATATCTGATATGATGCGATATTGAAGTATTCGATCTCATTCAGATCACTGTCATAGAGCTCTATCTTGTTATTATCATCCAGAGCACTGTTTAATGCCAGTACAATAATTTCCTCTCCGGTTTCATCTGTTATCACCAGTGGTGGAGCCCCCCAGTTATAATTATTAAAAAGTAACTGACCGGTAGTTTCCAGATTCTCATCCAGAACATGTAATGATGCCACATCACCTATCATTGCAGGAATTATTATTTTTTTACTACTTTCCAGCCATGCCCAGCATTCTGGAATACTATCCCGCGGAATATTCTCTTCAGCGATAATAGCATCATTTTCCCAAAGATATACATTACCATCCGGCATAGGATAGAAAAGCTTTTTTATCCCATCACCAAAATCCAGAAATGCTGCTGGCAAAGTATTTATCCCCACATAGCCAGTATCAAGCGACCATTCATAAGCTACACTAAAATTCATCACATCGGCTGATTCACTGATATCATATATCTCCAGCTGGATTCCGCCATAATAACTCTCAGCCGTAGGATTCCAGGGAAGCCCGTTATATTCCACATAACCAAAATAGTCATTATTACCAGCTCTATATGTATCGTCTTTATACCCGTAATAGCCATAAAGATCAAGTCCCTGATCGTGATCTGCTTCTTCCAGATCAATTGCCTTATGCTCTTCTTCACCATTGGGCACATTGATCTCTTCTTCCAGATTAAATTTCTCCCGCATCACGATCTCATCCACATGCCAGATACAAATTCCTGATCCATCCTGACTCAGTGCGTCACCTTCTCCATAGCCCGGAAGATAAAAATCCCATTCACAACCGGCATAAGTATTATTCATAAAATCAAAATATGGCTGCCCGGCATAAGGATGACCCTCTTCATAATACTGCTGTCCATCAACTATCTCAAAGCTGAAAGTTGCCAGCGAATCACCCTCTGAATTTACGAATATACTGCCATCAGAGTTCTGCTGCCGATTCTCTAATAGGAAATATTCATCCTCGTTTATCAATACTTTATAAATTTTGGGTATCTCAGAATCTATATTCATCGGATAAGTAAGTTCTGCTGCCTCAGTAAAACTATCTATTGTCTCATAATCTGACCAGCCCATATAAATACGGCACCAGGCAACTGGTAAAGGAGGCACGTAGCCTGCTGCATTCCATAATCCAGTTCCCATCACTCCATAATTTCCTATTCCCGCAGACTTACCGTTAGATGACTGATTATCGTATAAAGTGGGTAATCCTATTAGACGCCCAAACTCATGACAAAGTACCCCTAATACACCAAATAATGGATCATTTTCCTGAATATCAGGCTGACGCTCAGTCTCTGGCACGATCACAAATTCCTTAAGCACCACACCATCATATTCCAACCCTGGGAAGTCATCATTCTCAGGATCAAGTCCTGCCTGCAATGTCCTCCTACTCACAAATGTAGTCCACAGATCCGCTGTATTTGCTCCGCTGAGGTCTGCTTCCTGACCTGCTCCGGCATGAAAGATGATAAAGCTGTCATAAGCAGAATAATCTATCGCAATGTCACCCATATCCAGAAGTTCCACTATCATCTCACTCACCCGTTCAGTACTCAGATCATCATCACCATAATATCCCATCTCATGCTGCAAGGTAAATACTTCTGGATAAAGAGTGTAATTATCTTCTGTTAATTGATAATTCCCCGCTGAAGCATCATTCCAGTAGGCACTTAAATGAAACATAAACCTTTCAAAATAGGCGTCATCATGCGGTAAAGTGTCAGGTTCTCCTGGTGGATACCCTGGATCAAGGTCAATGCTCACGTCACTGAACTGGCAGCGCAATACCAGAATACTATCCGGTAGATTACGATCACGATCGTTATTATAATGGCTGTATTTCTCTGATACACCACTAAAGGACATATCATTCTGCCATCTGCTCCCGGGTGCCGGCGGAGCTGACCATAATGCCGTCAGCATCATCCCCACAATCATCAGTATCAATTTTCTTTCTTTATTCATACTTCACCTGTTTCTTAGTTTTTTTACTTATTACCATTTCTCCTCCTTTACTTTCTCTGTCCATAGTTTTCATTTGATCAGACTGATTTTTCGACTAAGTGATTGGTCTTCATTTATCAGCTTGATTATATAAATACCGCTTGAAGTTGACCTGCCTGACTGATCTCTGCCATCCCATACATGCTCATGCCAACCATCTGATTCAGACCAGTTTACAAGTTTTTTTACCAGATTACCTTTGATATTATAAATTGATAGTTCACTATTCCCCCCTTCCGGCAGGTAATATCTGATAGTAGTCGTAGGATTAAAGGGATTGGGATAATTACTCAATTTGTTCTTTGACGGAATTTCATCACCGCTATTTCCTGATTCTCCTATTTGGATTTCACTACTAAACCAGAATTCTGCGTTACCTGTGATATTTTGAGTGTTACATAATATCCTTCCATCATCTCCGGTTTCTGCTTCCAACGGTAATATAGCTTCTATTTCTGCTCGGTCATCTATAACATCAGCAACTTCTATATAGACGATCTCTCCCGGTCTATATCCACTGTAGTTATATGTTATTCCTTCCAGAGTGTTTGTGTATTCTATATAATGGCTGGCTTCCTGTACCCCAAACAACACTTCCTGATATCCTGCCCCACAATTCCAACCCAATAGCGTTTCTTCCCCTGGTATGATCACACTAACCTCGGGATCAAGACTCAAAGCTCCACATATCCCACTGTTTATCTTACCAAGAGGATCACCCAGCAGGTTATATTTCAAACTGTTCATGATTGAAGCCCCACTTTCTACCTGGCTTACCATCAAGGCTTCTCCCCAACTCATCCCTTCATCATACAATAACGGCAGTAAATTACAGCCAAATAAATTATTACTTGAAGCTGTAGTAACGGCAGACGGCAGGATACCGCCAATTATCCCTCCTGATTCATTAAAAAGCAGTGCTTCTCCCATGCACTCATATCCTTGACCAAAATTTCCTGTATAGCAGGTGGCAGTAAACATAAACCCACGTTGGCTCTCATTTGTAAGCAAAGCAATATCTTCCAGCCTGAAATAGTCCTCATCTCCCAATGTATACATGCTTCCCTGACCCGTATAGCACCAGAGATTCATTCCATTATTCAAACTCTCAATTATTGCCTGCCTGGCTTCCGGTTTTTCGCCATTAATGTCAGCCTCAAAATCTATTCCATATACTTTTTGGCTTATATAATTTGAAGTTATTGAATTTGCCAGGTAATCACCTCTCACACTGTGATTCATTTGACTATTAGGTTCAGCACCCTCAATTTGATTATTACGAATTTCATCATCAGCGGTGATTAATAGCTTACGCTGCCATAATCCTGCATTTTCACCTTCCAAATAAGGATAATAATTATCCAGATAAGTAGTCAGTTCTTCATCATTTACTGCCGGTATTCTGCCAATTGCTACTTCAGCACCCGATATTCCATCAAAGTTTACAAATCCAGCATCACTGATAAAATTATTTACCAGAAATACAGGTATCAGGTTCCTTTCCGATCCGTTCCACCAATCCTGAGTACCACTGCCCAGCAGCAAAACGCTGCTGCCTGTCATATCAACTCCCGGCTGAGAAAAATAAGTTTCCAGATAATCATGCAACGCCTCTGCTGGATCATCCGCTCCTTCGATTATTGCACCAATTTCATGCAACTCCCGTTCTATCCCGTATTCTTCTTCAAAATAATCTGCCAATTCTTCTGCCTGCTCCGTAAAGCCCTCGGGCATCACGATCAAATGACGCACGTCAGAAAATAACACATTCATCATAACTAATGCTAAGACTAGGATACACAAATTAAGTTTTTTCATCTTTACCTCCATCGTAAAAAAATAAATAATAGAGCTCTCTTATTGTTGATTACTTCCCTGTTAATTGATTTTTTCCAATTTCAGAACCGGTATCTGATAAATAATTAAGCTGGAACTCTGACCTTGGATATTATCCATTACGCCTCCGTTATTAACATATTTCAATTCTCGTAAATCAAAACAAAAATCAATAACTTATACGGCTTTTCAGACCTCCAGCTTTTATGATGTCATAAATCATTTTTTATCTCACACCTGTCAAGGATTTTGAGGATTGCATGTAGCTTAATCATCCTTGATTAAGTCTTTTTGATATGTCAATCAGGGATGATTGACCTACACATCAACTCTCCAGATATCTTTTATATTGCATAGCAAAATAACGACCCCACACCAAGACATTTACCCCGTATGGGTTATTTATTTGTATTAGACCAACGCAAATGAACGCTATCTGGAAATTGGTAATGTTCTGGTCCTATTTGATTTGGCCAATCTGCAAACACAAATACTGAAAATAATAACAATATAGCTATATAAGTATTCTTAATCATTATCTCCTCCTAATTTACTCTAATAATGTGTATAAATATTACTTTCTCACCATTGGGAGTGAAGCAGAATATTCTCTCTCCACTTTCTCTTGTGTTTTCTATAATAATATCTTCACCAATTTGTGTGTCTTCATCAATACTCCATTGTTTCAGAACTGCTGAGCCATAACGCGTTTTAGTTAGTGCAATTTTTTGATTAGGTAATATTTTCGATACTGTATTATTCGAAAGGGGTGAAGACAAGTATATTTGCGTAAATTCTGAAACAGTATCGTACAAATAATTTTGCTGATAACCACGAGAGAAACTAAAATATTGATCGTCATTACTTCTGCCAATAATACTTATTTCATCAGGTTGCTCATGCAGCAACGTGGAAATTCCAGTTCCTATAAGAACCTTATTGAAATGTAATCTATCACTAACGAAATAGACTACACTGCTGTCAGCTTGTCCAGGAAAAATATGAGTGATCATCTCTTCGCTTAGGCATATTTGCTGAAGATCACTCCCGTCTTTTTCTATGCTCATCAGCATATAATTATCATTTTCATTGTCCTTTCTGGAAAAATATATTCTGTTATCTATTCCAAATTTGGGAAATTCATCATGACTACCGCTTGTTATCTGTTCATATTCATTATTTTCCAGATCAAAACAGTACAGTGAATTATCTGAAGTGAAAGCTATGTAATTATCATCATAACTGACTCCAATTGTCTCAATACCATCAAGATATTTTAGATAATCAACTTCAATCCATGTCAGATATTTTGTTGAATTATGGGTTTCCATATCCCAGATAAGCAGATCCTCATTACATACTATAAAGCGCTTATTATCATTCATAGCTACCGGATATCCCCGCATACACGAAAATACTTCCTGCTCTGTCCCATCAATATTCATAACTATCACACTATCTGTATAAGTTGGCACATCCTCTTCCCCTTCCCCTTCCGGTGCAAAAAGACAGGAATTCAAGATGATTGCAGATAATATTACTAAAATTAAATATTTATAGTCCGTCATTTTTGCCCCATCTATAAAATTAATCGTTCAGAAGATGTGTTATTACTGCAATTCTCTGCCCATCATTTGATATGTCAATTATATTAGTTATAGCTGGTAAGCTACCGTGTTCTAATTGAATTTGATAAGTAAAAGTATTAGATTTAAAATCGAAATATAATAATTCCTGATTAGAATAGAAGTAATGTACAACTATAGACTCTCCATCAGGCATAATTTTAGCGTTATTTTTATTATCAATTTCAGGAAAACTATACAATGTTTCATCATCAATTACATACAGATAAGTTTGAGTCTGATTAAAACTAAAAAAATTATCATCATTACTCCTATCTACTACTTTTCCACAGTCATTAGGTATCTCGCATAAATAATCAAGTTGATCTGTTTCACGATCATACTGGTAAAAATATGAATTCCCTTTCACTATGAAAACCATATTCCTATCTACCTGACCAGGCAAAATCCGCGAAAGTTTCTCATCAAATGAACAATGTTCCTCTAAACCAGTACCATCAGGATAAATACTCATCAATTTGCAACTTGATCCAGTGCTATCCATACGACAGAAAAAAACCTTATTATCAAGACTGAAAGCCGGATAATAATCCCTGCCACTATCGGTTATCTGAAAATACTCTTTTGTTTCCATTTCCAAATAATATAAACACTGTCCAGATGTAAATGCCATTAAGCTGTCATCATAATTAATACAAGCTCTTTCAGATAGATTACCAGTCATACCTGTGCTATTAAAATCTAAGTCAATATCTTCAAGAACAAAATCAAGTTCGTAAATCTCAGCATCAAATATCATTAGTTTTCTATTACTTAAAAGAAAATGACGGTTGTCATTAAAAAATTGTATAATCCCATAATAGGCATCATAACCTGTACCACTTTCACCTTGGCAATATCTGCCAAAAAAATGATCTTCAGTACCATCGGCATTTAGTAACAAGATCCTGTCACCTAAATCTTTATCAGGCTCTCCATCTCCAATACCAAGATTACAGGAAATTAAAGTGATTAATAACACCGTTATTAGCATTAGCTTTATTATAATTTTCATATTACCATCTCTTTGTTATATTCTTTTCTTCTGATCCGCAAATATTCTTTCCCAACGTAATCTAATACAATTACAATTGACGTCACATCTTGTCTTATTTATACTATCTTATAAATATCAGCATTTAATCATTCCGATTAGGAAATATTCTTCATTATTTGTCAATAAATATCCCCTTGGGTAGGTACCCATTCTACAGAGACTGTTCAATCTTTATGGTTAATTTATCCCTGAAGGGGATTCACTATAATAGCCCCAGGTCGGCACGAAGTGACTACCTGGGGTTGATGCCAAAAGCCACCGCCCTCCCCCAAACACCGGCTGCGCCGGTGTTTGGGGGAGGGGAAGGTGAGGGTGGTCAATTTGACCCCAGGTTGTCGAAATACAACAACCCGGGGCTATTATAGTTATTCCCTTTCAGGGAATTTGTCAATTTCACAAAAATTGACAAATATGATGATATGTGCACTTTTTTCTGCTAAAAATTACTATTCATTATAATTTTCATTTAGTTATATTGAACAGTCTCATTCTACAGTCAAATTTCTATATTTACTTCGTAGATGTTATTTAATTGTAGGATTGAATACACATCTCAATAAAAAATCTTAAGTTCGCTATAAATCGGGACATTCGCATCTTAACTCAATATTTTTTTTAACCTTCAACTCTCCAGATATCTTTTATACTGCATCGTGAACTGGCGTACATCGCCCTTGCGCACTGTTATATTTTTCTTATCAAAATATTCCAAAAGCAGGGTTGTCATTTTACGGTTTGTATTCAGCAAGTCCCGAAACTGACCTAAGGCAATTCCTTCTTCATGCTGCTTCAAAAAACTGATTAGTTTTGCCTGCGCCTGTTTAACTATCTGGCTGTGAACATATACGCTCTGATAATGAATTATCTCTTCCTGACGTACCAGTTGCTGCAATATCAGCTTCAGCTCTTTTTCCTGAATCCCGTTTTCCTTTGCAATTTCCGTTATCCCTGTCATCAAAGGTACAGCAAATCCGCAATCAAGCAGATGCTTCATGATCACCTGCACCTTACGGTTAAATTCTGGATCCAATTGTACACTGTGACTATACAGCACCCAGGTTTTCCCTGCCCGGCGCAATTGCAGATCAGTTTCCATCTCTTCCAGCAGCAACATCAAAGCTTCCCGCGTTACATCATTACGCTCTTCGCCAAATATACCCATCAGTTCCTGAAAACTGCGCCCTTCATCTGCCAGTGGATTCTGCTGAATAAATAATCGGATACTATTTAATATCTTATTCTTAAGTGCTGTCTTCTGTCTGGTCATCAGCAGTATTATCTGCTTTTCACTTTGGAAAAATGCTATATCACCCGCCAGACTGGAATACACAATATCAGTGAGATTATCCACCTTCTGATTGATCATCTCTGCTATTTGATCCAGCGAGATCGGCAACACGTTTTTCCTTACTTCAGCTGCAATGATCTCTGCCAGATCACCACTGGAAAGCTTCTTCACTATCTCAATCTGCTGCGAGCGACGCCTGCGGTGATGCAGGGGATACGGGTCAATTATCTCGCCACCACCCAGTGTGAGATCACCTGATGAAAGCCGCAAAATAAATTTGTCCCCGATCACGGGAACTATCTCTCGGGGAAGATATATCTGTGCCAGTCCTTCATCTCCACCACTTAAGGAATCTTTATCAAGCAGATGAACGCGCACCATCTGCTTCACGGTACCCATCAAAAATATCAACTGATTCCAAATACCCAGTTTCCGCTCTCCACTAAAAAGCTTCAGCTTCACATCTATCAGATTATTGGCTTGATCAGATTTTCCGAAAGCAGCGTGCCTCTTGAAAATTCTTTCTGCTTAAATCCCACTAGATTCAACGCTGCCCGATCTCCTGCCTGCACATTGTCAGTCTCACTGCCATGACGCTCTATGCGGCGAATACGCACCTGACGCCCTCCCGGTTGTAAATACAGCGTTGCATTACTAACTATTTTGCCAGAAAGAACCGAGCCATTCACAATTGATCCAAAACCTTCCACCGTGAATATCCGGTCGATATACATCCTGAAAAAGCCATCCGTACTACGCTCGGGTATTTCGTTTACATAAGAATCTATTTCTTCTATCAATTCTCCTATCCCGGAATGATCCAAACTCGAAACCTTGATCACTTTTGCTGATTCCATAAAGGTGCCTTCGACAAATTCCATAACTTCTTCCTCTGCCAGTTCTACCAGCTCTTCATCGACAAGATCTATCTTATTCAAAACAATTATTCCCTTGCTTATTCCCAATAATTCCATAATTTGTAAATGTTCTCGGGTTTGCGGCATAATGCCTTCATCAGCAGCGATGATCAAAAGCACAAAATCTATCCCACAGGCTCCAGAGACCATGGTATTGATAAAATCTGCATGACCGGGTACATCCACGATCCCCACAGTATTACCCGAAGGCAAACCCAGATTCGTGAACCCCAGATTGATGGTGATCCCCCGCTGTTTTTCCTGCTGATGCGTATCGCAATCATAACCCGTCATCGCCCTTATCAAAGATGTCTTCCCATGATCCACATGCCCCGCCGTTCCCATTATCAAATGCTTAGACTGCATATAAATTTCCTTATCATTTTTCGTATCATCTCTATTTCTTTACCCAGCTTCTCTTAGTCAAGATTTATATAGGACTTATAGGTCTTATGGACCCTATAAAACCTATTTCCCGCATATCCCCCACAACAACAAAGCACGTACTCACATTATATTGTCACTACGTGCTAAGTTGTTCTTGGCTGAATCCGGTTTTTGGTTATTTTGTTAGTGGGGGATGCTTGTGAAAGCATCATAAAATAGTTTTAAATAAGGTGGAAAAGATGAAAAATCTATCAGGAAAGACTGTGATCGATTTCGTGCAACGCAATTTTGAGGTGCATGGTGAATTTGAAGGCATCGTGTATCGCATCAAGCGAAATGGCAC
>Ga0208648_1001006_pt1 | contig 25145 bp, 19 predicted proteins | sample AntAceMetag02UKL_FD_184772 | JGI IMG/M metagenome (GOLD analysis project Ga0208648, IMG submission 184772) | Saline lake microbial communities from Ace Lake, Antarctica - Antarctic Ace Lake Metagenome 02UKL (SPAdes) (version 2) | ecosystem: Environmental > Aquatic > Non-marine Saline and...
TTTTTCATCGGTGCTCCTTTTACTTGGTCGTTTAAGTGGCTTAGATAGTAACGCAGCTCACCACTTAAATTCACCTATAAAAGTTGCACTTCAAACTTGAATCCACCACTGCTTTTTAGCGCCGGGTTAGTGAACAAGCGTGAACAGAATTATACAACCGCACTCAGTTACTATAATCGGTTGATCGAGAATAATCCCTTTGACTATAGGGTATGTATAAATATTGGTAATGTTTATTATGCGATGGGAGAGTGGGAAAAGGCGGTTGAAAAATACAAGGCGGCCATAGCTGCTGTACCGGACCTGAGCGCGGCAGCGCATTTTAATCTTACGCGCGCCTATCAGCAAAAATTCATGTTTAAGGATGCCGAGCGAAGCCTTGTAAAGGCCAAACGACTTGACAGTAAACGTGTTGAAATCTTTCTTGACATATACTCAGAGAATTACAACCGTCTGCTCATTGATGAGACCATTTCCCGTAAGGATCTTTGGATACGAGGGTTTAAAGAGTTCTTGGAACGGCCTTATTTGCTAACCAGCATTTGGGATTTGTTCTTTGCCGGCCTGAGTTTACCTTTTGGGACCTTAGCTATTCTGGTGCTGCTGCTTCTCAATCTTGTTTTTGGTGATAAGGGATCCGTGCGGTTAGCCGCGAAATGTACCCTGTGCGGCAAAATTATGTGTCAGCGATGCCAACGCAATATCGACACGGATATCCTGTGCCTGCAATGTCAGAATTTCTTGAAGAAACAAGAGCAACTTACCTTCAAACAAAAAGAAGCCAAAAAACTGCAAATTTTTACATATGTCCGCATATTCAGGCGTTGGATAACCTTGTTCAGCATATTCCTGCCTGGAATGGCTCATGTCCTCAAGGGGCGTTTTATACAGGGAACGGTGTTTACCTTTATATTTTTCTGGCTATTCAACCAGACCTTTTTTCTGTTAATTTTCGGTGGTCCCTGGTGTGACCTTGTCTACGGCAGGTTTGTGTCTGTCGGCTTATGCGCCTTGCTTGCTGCCAGTCTATGGCTTGTGTTGCGTGCCCATGTTCGTACAGTCCGAAGCGCTGAGATTGAGGATAACGTTATTTTAATGAGTCTCGGGCTCGACTCCTGAACACTACCGATGATCAATATTTTTTTTTAAACAGTAACAAGGTGAAGATTAATGTCACTTGAAGGAAAGCTGAAGGATTTTGGAATTGCAGACATACTGCAATTACTGGCCCAACAGCAAAAAACCGGTACTCTGCTTGTTGAACGAGCAAGTGAATCGGCTGAAATTTATTTCTTGAATGGATCAGTTATTGAGACCCGATCAAGTCAACATACTGACCGTTTGGGGGAAATGCTTCTTCGCGGTGGTTATGTGACCCGGCAGCAGATTGATTCAGCACTTGATCATCAGGGGGATTCGTTTGAGTATCTGGGGAAAATCCTGGTACGGGATGGACTCATACAACAGGAGGTTTTGCAGCAGGCGTTGTTCACGCAGACGATGGAAACATTTTTTGATATTTTACAGTGGCTTGACGGTCAGTACAGATTCATTACAGATAAATTTAAAAAAGAAGGTGTCCTCAAAAATATACCCGGTGTACAGTCGATTCTGCTTGATGTCTTGCGGATGATAGACGAATGGCCTGAAATACTAAAAGTAATTCCTTCGCTTGAGGTACTTTTTGAATTAACCGAAGGACACTCTGCGGATGATATTGAGTTGGATGAACTGCCGGTCTACCAGTTGATTGACGGTAGACGCAACGTTCAGGAAATTATTGACGGGAGTCTGCTGGGAAGATATGCGGCTTGTAAGATACTGGTTGAACTGTTACAAGACGGTATAATCAAGCTTGGGGCCAGCAAGGCAACCCTTGCTCCGGAACAGTACTCCAGCGTTACTGAACGTGTCCTGGGCCCGGGAGTGTACGTACTACTGGCTTTGATCTTTATTGTAGCTTTTTTTCTGCCAACGGGTTTCCCCAGCAGTATCATGCCTGCGGTAGTTGGTCAAAACCATTCCCAGTCAGAGCTTGCGGCTTGTTTTGAAAGTCTTGACTTACAACGAACACAGTATGCGCTTGAGGCTTTTTATTGCAAGAATGCACAGTACCCGCAATCGTTGGTGGAACTTGTCAACTCTGGACTTATTTCTGCCGACTGTCTTTCCGAAACAGTCCACTATGTTAAAAAGCGGATGCATTATGAGCTTGGGGTAGTGGCGCAGTAAGTGTCTGTCAGCCGCACGCACGCAGGGGCTGGGCTTTCATGCGCGGGCCAATCGCTACCGCACATCGACAGTATCCATACTTTGGCAGGATATATTCACAACTATATTCAGATGAACGAATACTGATTTAGCTCTGACGTAGATACATGAGGGTATCCGGCAAAGCAGTGCTGTTTCCGAGTGTATCCTCCCCGTAATTAGCCTGTGCTAATGCAATGAGGTCATCTACTGCGTTCTTCCCCCCGGCAAAGACGACTTCGCTGATACCTTCTTTTTTGATCATACCGCCAGCCCACATTATATCAATAACGCTGGTGGCATCGAATTCTTTGCCTTGTAATTTCATCGTAACAGAACCACCGTGGTGAATGGCGATTTTAGCAACAAGCGTTGAGGGCCTCAAATGAAAACCAAGGCCTTCGGGTACGGGAACTGTTGCGGTTGTGGTAACGGTGAATTGTGCCAGAATTTCATTGGCAAGCTGTTCGGTTCGGGAGATGAAAATAGTGTAGTAAAAGAGCGCAAAATTGACAATAGTCTCCAAAATGTCGGTATGTTTTATTAAGAGCGCCATTTTTTTGTGAGTAATTTCCTGTCGGATGCTGCTTTCGTGTCGTTCATAAAAATGGGTGAGTTCTTTGGCAATACTGAGCAGGTGCAGTGAAACCGATATATAACCACGCAAGGCTCGTAATTGGGGGTTTTCAGACTCGAGCGGTGTCTTCTGAATGTATGTATCATACATTGACTGGGCATTATGAACATGCATTTCAAGATGCCGCAGGGTCTCTTCATTAATCCGTTCCGGTATAATGTCGCCCCGAAGTTTTTTTTTCGGTATTTTATTCTCTATAAATACGGATTGAGATGCTTTCACCGCATCAACGAGTTTGGAAGAGACCCGGAAAATGTATTCATGTATATCGCTTACATCCTCTTGATCTCTGTTGCTGGGTAACACCTTCACAACTATACGCTCATCAAACTCTGCATCGTGCCTGTCGGGTTTAGGAATGGTGAGGTTGAGTCTGCACGCTTCGTCTGTAAGTGTTTTAAAAAGAGCAAGGAGTGATTTGTTTAGGAAAATAAGACGTTTTTCCGCGTCACGGATAAAAGAGTCAATGCTTTTTTCATGCAGATCATAAAATTTCAACCTACTCAATATATGATTAATCATATAGGCAATACCGGCAATTCCGCGAAGGGAGGCAACAATTTCACCAAAATACAACCAGTTTTTATTGCTGCGCGCACCGTGATCATCAAGAAAGTCCTCAAGTTCAATGGATTCCTTGACAAGGGCAACCAGGTCCTTTTTGCTAAGCCTAGCATTGGTATTTTTCGTAAAACATGCCGCGACTTTGAGTAAGCCCTGTGAGGCTTTCTCTACCAGAGGGACAAATTCTGATTCTTGTATGATTTCAATCGAGAATTCCATGCAGTGTCCTTGGGTGTGTTTGATTTCTCAGGGTGGGCTCTGTGTGTTATTGGTTCAATAAACTTTTTGCTTTGGCAACACGCGCGTGTTTAACGCGATGTAATTCTTGACAGCAATTTTATTCGGTCGCTAACGCATGTAGGCGTGTGGTTTGGGTTGTGATTCCGCTTTTGCAGTCATAAGTGCCCCGTGCCCGGGTGTTGACTGTTATAGGGCCAGTACACTTTTTTTGGGGTTAACAGCTATGTTGGCACATGCTGTTCAGTGAGGTTCTGTGTCAGTGTGTCATGTACCGTTACATCGACGCTATTGCCAAATGCTGTGCAGATACGATTGTGTGTGCAATTGAGTGAGCGTGTTTGGGTATCTGCGGTATTACAGACCAAGTCCGTCGTCAACTTTATCGGTATATTTCCCATCGTTTTCATCCGCCTGGCTGGTTGACTGTAGGGCAGGGTTTCGATTCTTGAGGGTTAGTTTTGCCTTGAGATTAATCGCTTCATGGGTAACGACAAAGGTTTCATATTTGTCCCCGGCATCGGGCGTTGACTTTTTTATTTCTTTGATGATGGTCGTTGAAGTTTGTGGGTCGTCCTTGTCGATGAGTCGTATGTCGTGTTGAGTCATTCTGTACTCCTTCTACATCGCCCGCAAGCTTTTGTATGGCTGACTTAGCTCAGGGTGTGTGGGGATGGATTATTGTTTATAATGGTTTTTCCAACAGGGTAACAAGGTCATTCAATTCCTTGCGGGTTGATTTAAGAGCGTCTACGTATTCAGGGTTGATTAATCCCAGCGCCGGTTGGCTTTGCGGGGGTTGTTCAGGGCTTTCCTTGAGTCTCTTTTTAGCACCCGCGATGGTGAACTTTTGTTCGTACAGCATTTTTTTTATTTTAATAATTGCCTCAACATCTTTTTTGCGATAAAGACGTTGGTTTGTTTTAGTTCTGTACGGTTTAATCAACTTGAACTCAGATTCCCAATATCGCAAGATGTAAGGCTCCATGCCTGTGAGCGTACTGACCTCGCCAATTTTAAAGTACAGTTTATCGGGTAGTGAGGCTGTGCTCATGGTTTTCGATCTCTGTTTTGCAGCGTTGGTCATTGAGATATCATTTCTTGCCGGGTACGGTAAGATTCTAAGCGTTCAGAGATTTTTTCAGCACCGGGCTTGCCTTAAACGTCAACACATTTCGTGCGGCAATCTTGATTTCAGCACCTGTTTGGGGGTTGCGGCCGCGACGGACATTTTTTTCACGGATGGTAAAGTTGCCAAAACCTGAAATTTTAACTTTATCGCCTTTCTCTAGTCGCGAACGTATCAGATCAAAAATGTGCTCAACAATCTGGCTTGATTCTTTTTTTGAAAGTCCGACTTTTTCGTAAATTGATTCTATAAGATCTGCTTTGGTCATAGCTGCGCTCCCTTAACACCGCGGTTAGAGGTACTATCGTAGCTCAACGCCAAGCTGCTCACGAAGGTAGCGCAGCAGCTTGTCATGGACTTTATTAACTTCGTTGTCGGTCAGTGTCCGCTCATTGGATTGAAATGTCAACCGGTAAGCGACGCTTTTTTTTCCGGTGGTTATGCTTTTCCCCTGATACATATCAAATATGTTCCACTGCTTGAGGAGTTTGTTTTTAAATGATGCAATAGCAGTGGATACCTCGGCTGCCGTTACGCTTTGGTCTATGATCAAAGCGAGATCACGCTGGACGGCCGGGAATCGTGAGAAAGGTTTGTAGGTTCTTTTTTCTGAATAATATGTGCAAATTTGATTAAAATCAAGTTCAAAAACATGCACAGGAGAGTCTGCATCAAAATTCTCTGCAATATCTGGATGTAGAATTCCACATACTCCGCAGTATATATCTCCGATAAACACTCGTATGCCTGTTTGGGGGGTTAAATAGGGCTCGTTACTGCCGCTTTCAAAACGGCATGAGTCAAAATTTAAGCCTCGCAGCAGTGTTTCAACACAGCCTTTGATATCAAATATATCTACCGGTCGGTTGGGCAGGGCCCAGGTGGCCGTATTGCAGGTACCGTAGGCAAGTCCGGCCATCCGGCGCTTTTCATCAATAGTTCCGGCTGCGGTTTTAAGGAAAACGTTGCTTATCTCAAAAATGTTCAGGGAGGCACAACGGTTTGCATGCAGGTTGTGCTGCAGGTTTTGTAACAAGCTGCCCAGAATTGTAGTCCGCATAACCGATTGTGAAGCGGAGAGCGGATTGAGTAGTTGTACCGGTTTGCTCCGGTCGTCATCAGAACTAAAACGGAGCGCAGCAAGCAGTTCAGGAGCCTGAAAACTGTAATTAATGACTTCGCTGAACCCGGCGTTAACAAGAAGGTTTCGGGCCTTGAGCGACACATCGCGCGCAAGGTTTGGTACGGCACTGGTAAGGCTTACCAAAGGGTAGGTGACAGGAATGGTGTCGTAACCGTTCATGCGTGCAATCTCTTCGATAATATCAACCTGAGCGCTGACATCATAGCGGTGCGGAGGGGGCGTAATCTCGAGATTGTCAGGCCCGGTGGGCGTTACGTGCATATACAGTTGTGTGAGGTGACGGGTAATAACGTCTGCGTCAAGCGCCAGTCCAAGTTTTTTATTCACGGTGCTGATACATACGTCAATTGCCGGCCGGGAAGGCAGGGGGGCAGGGTAGTGGTCTATCAGTCCGGTTGCCACGGATCCTGCCTTGAGCTGAACAATGAGAGCGGCGGCCCGCTTTAAAGCTGATAGTGTGCCGCTTGGGTCGATGCCTTTTTCAAAAAGCTGTGATGCCTCAGTTTTAATTCCAAGAGCTTTTCCAGTTGCTGCGATAGACGCAGGATTAAAATAGGCGCTTTCCAGTAAAACGGTAGTTGTTCCGGCGTTAATGCTTGAGTCAAGGCCGCCCATAATACCTGCAAGTGCTCTGGGCTGCTCAGCGTCGCAGATCATAAGAGCATCGGAAGGCAGTGTATGTGTTACGTTGTCAAGGGTTGTAAACGATTCGGTTTTTTCTGCCTGCCGTACGATGATTTTGCTTGCGCGAAGGCTTTCGTAATCAAACGCATGCAAAGGCTGTCCCCATTCCAGCAGGACATAGTTGGTGATATCAACAATATTATTAATTGATCGGATGCCGCAATTCTTAAGGCGCTGCCGCATCCACAGCGGGGAAGCTTCAATGGTTATGTTGTCGGCATATCCAGCACAGTACCGCGGGCAGGCTTCAGGCGCCTGTATATCAATTTCTATTTTGTCTACAATTGCAGGTCCGTTCTCAGGCAGTGTTTGCATCGGGATGAGCAGCGGCTGGTCAAGCAAAGCAGCAACCTCGCGGGCCATGCCTATAACACTCTGGCAATCTGAGCGGTTTGGTGTAAGTCCGACGTCCAGCACGGTATCGCGCAGGTCAAGTGCATCTGCCAGCAGAGTTCCGGGTGTTAGTGTGTTGTCCAGGATAAGAATGCCGCCGTCTGGTTCTCCGATACCGAGTTCATCTGCAGAACAGAGCATGCCCTCTGAAATTTGCCCCCTTATTTTAGAGCGTTTTATAACAAGTCCGCTGGGAAATGCTGTGCCTGTCAGGGCGAGTGCAACTTTCTGCCCTGATCGTATGTTAGGGGCTCCGCACACTATCTGCAGTGTCTGCTCGCCGGTATACACGGTGTTGATTGTGAGTTTGTCGGCATTGGGATGGGGTAGGCTTTCACACACCTCAGCGACGACTATCGTGTCCCATTGCGGACCTATTTCCTCAATACCCTCGATTTCAAAACCGCTCATGGTCAGCCTGTGAGCAAGTTCCTGTACGGGTATTGATACCTCAACAAATTCCTGTAACCAGCGTAAACTCAGCAGCATATCACACCATTAAAACTGGGCAAGAAAACGGGTGTCGTTTTCATATAATAATCGGATATCATTAATGCCATAGGTAAGCATGGCAATGCGTTCAACACCCAGACCGAACGCAAGTCCTGAGACTGCTTCGGGATCGTAGCCCGCATTTTTAAAAACAACCGGATTTACCAGGCCGCAGCCCAAAATTTCAAGCCATCCTGTTTTAGAACAAACGCGGCAGCCTTTACCGTTGCACATTACACACTGGATATCGACTTCGGCACTGGGTTCAGTAAACGGAAAAAAACTCGGACGAAAACGAATATCGGTCTGGTCGCCGAACAGGCCTTGTAAGAGTATGGTCAGCAGCCCCTTTAAATCACCAAAACTTACATGCGTATCGACCACAAGCCCTTCAATTTGGTGGAACATGGGTGTGTGTGAAATATCAGAATCACAGCGGTAAACTTTTCCCGGGCACAGTATTCTTAACGGCGGCTGCATCTGCTGCATGGTGCGAATCTGCACCGGCGAGGTATGGGTTCGCAGAAGCTGCTCATCAGACACGTAAAAGGTATCGTGCATGGCGCGGGCAGGGTGATCCTTGGGGATATTGAGAGCCTCGAAGTTAAAGAAATCGAGTTCAATCTCAGGCCCCTCAACAATACTGAATCCCATCTCAGTAAATATGGCAGTTATCTTTTCAGTGATAATTGTAATCGGGTGCAGGGTCCCGAGTTTTGGCATACGGCCGGGCAGGGTAATGTCGGGGGCCTGTGCGGTGATTGACCGGGTCTTGCGTACCTGCCGCATTGCTTCAAGGGCGTCATCAAGCCCCTGCTGCAGGCTGACCTTTAATGCGTTGGCGGTTTTTCCGGTCGCAGAGCGTAGTTCAGGCGGCAGGGTCTTTAATGACTTAATGATTGCGGTAAGCCGACTGCTGCGTCCGAGGTATTTACTCTTGATCTGGTAAAGCTCGTTTTCAGAATCGGCCTTTTGTACGTCCGCTTCAAATTCAGCTCTGATTGTAGCGCATTCGTCGCTCATTGCAGCCCTGTGAGTCCGCGTTCATTATTTTCGATAGGCCGTACCCGTGATGGGGGAGGCGACGCCGTATCAAACAATTAATTTTCTTTAGCGATTGCAGCCAGCTGAGTGAAAGAGCCAGGATCGTTGATGGCCATGTCTGAAAGTATCTTGCGATCTATGGCGACATTGGCTTTTGTGAGTCCGGCTATCAGGCGGCTATAGCTGATATCATTGATGCGCGCCGCTGCGTTGATACGGGTAATCCACAATCGGCGAAAATCACGTTTTCGCACGCGACGATCACGGTAGGCAAAGTTCAGGGCGCGATCAACAGCTTCCCGGGCTATTCTATACAGGTTTCCACGGGGACCTCGAAAGCCCTTGGCGAGTTTTAACAGACGTTTTCTACGGCGGCGTAGTGTGTATCCTCTTTTAACGCGTGGCATTGGTACTACCTTTCAGTAAAATCAGTTATTGTTGACTTCATCATATACCGTAATGGCTTTAATGTGGTAACCGCTTTTTAGGCATACGGAATCAGACGGCGTATGTTACGCTGCTCGGCACTGCTGATCAGCGTCGAGTGTCGCAAATTACGTTTTCGTTTAGTTGACTTTGACGTCAGTATATGGCTTGTGTATGCCTTATTGCGTTTTACTTTTCCATTTTTCGTCAGTGAGAACCGCTTTGCGGCGCCGCGACGGGTTTTGATTTTTGGCATTGTTTCACGTACTCCTGTTTTTTTTAATTACTGGTTGTTTTACGGGGTGCAACTAACATGACCATGTTACGGCCTTCTACGCGCCCCTCCCGTTCAATGACGCCATTGTCATCAATCATTGCCGTAACTTTCTTCAAAATAGCATCGCCATGTTCCCTGAAGCGCATTTCCCTTCCGCGAAACACAACATTTACTTTTATTTTGTGACCATGGTCGAGAAATTCAAGTATATGTCGAACCTTAACTTCAAGGTCGTGTGCGCCTGTAAACGGTCTCAGCTTGATTTCCTTGGTCTGCACGCTGCGGACCTTTTTTTTACCTTTTTGCTGTTTTTTGCTCTGCTGATATTTGAATTTCCCATAGTCCATTAACCGACATACCGGTGGGTCAGTGTTGTTGGAGACCTCAACAAGGTCAAGTCCCTTTTCAGCAGCGAGTGTCTGCGCTTGCTGATTGGTTATAATGCCGAGTTGTGTACCTTCACCGTCAATAACCCTCAAAAGGGGGGCCTTGATGTCAGTGTTCATCGGGGTTTGGTTGGTATGCTTTCTTTTTTCTATGGTCAAATCCTCCGTATAACATATAAATGTTTTATAGCAGTTTTTTTAAGGCGCTGCTGCAGTCTTGTTGCAACAAAGCAATAAAGTCGGCAACGGGCATGCAGCCCATGTTTTTTCCGGTGCGGCTGCGCGGTGCCACACCGCCTGCTTGTATCTCATTATCGCCAATTATGAGCATGTAGGGAATTTTTTGAACCTGAGCTTCTCTGATTTTGAAATTCAGTCGCTCGTTGCGCAAATCAATCTCCGCCCGGATGTCATGCGAGAGAAGCTGTTCGTGTACCTCACGCGCGTATGCGTGCTGGTCGTCGGAAATGGTGATTATCTGGGCCTGTACCGGCGCTAGCCAGGCTGGAAAGGCTCCGGCATAGTGTTCTATCAAAATACCAATAAAGCGCTCAAGGGAGCCAAGAATAACTCTATGCAGCATAACCGGACGATGCTTTTCACCATCGGCACCAATGTAGTTCAAGTCAAAACGTTCAGGCAGCACGAAGTCGCATTGTATGGTTGCACACTGCCAGGAACGCTTCAGACTGTCTTGAAGCTTGAAATCAATTTTGGGTCCGTAAAATGCGCCGTCACCGGCATTTATTTCATAGCCGAGGCCGGATGTCTTTAAGGCTGATTCAAGTGCATCGGTTGCGCGCTGCCAGTCAAGGTCAGTTCCAATTGATTTTGCTGGCCGGGTGCTGAGTTCAACTTCAAATTCAAATCCAAAAACTCCCATTACATCTGTAATGAACTGAATGATGTTTAAAATTTCCTGATTGAGCTGTTCAGGTGTACACAGGATGTGTGCATCGTCCTGGGTAAACTCCCGAACTCTTGTGAGGCCGTGAAGGACGCCTGATTTTTCGTGACGATTTACCGTTCCAAGTTCAAAATAACGCAGCGGCAGTTCCTTGTAGCTTCTCCGCGTTGAATTATAAATCAGCATATGAGCAAGGCAGTTCATTGGCTTAAGGCCGTATTGTTTTCCCTCGACCTCGGTGAAATACATATTTTCACGGTAATTGTCCAAATGCCCGGATTTTTCCCATAGTTCAAGTTTTAATATCTGGGGGCCCTTGACCAGTTGATACCCGCGACGCAAGTGCTGTTTTACTTCAAAGTCCTCCAGAAGACGACGTAACAGCGCGCCTTTTGGATGATAGACGATTAAACCTGCGCCGGCTTCATCGTAGATATTGAAGAGGTCCAACTCACGACCCAGTTTGCGGTGATCGCGTTTTTTGGCTTCTTCAATGAGTTGCAGGTGTGCCTTCAGTGCTTTTTTATCAGGGAACGCAGTCCCATATATGCGCTGCAGCATTTTATTTTTTTCACTGCCTCGCCAGTAGGCCCCTGCCAGGCTGGTTAGCTTAAAAGCCTTTATTTTGCCGGTTGAGGGCAGGTGGGGACCGCGGCACAAGTCCATAAAATCACCTTGCTCATACAGGCTTACAGTTTCATCGGGGGGCAACGCATCAATAAGTTCAACTTTATACGTTTCGCCCTTTTCGCTGAAAAGTTTGATGGCTTCATCACGTTTCATTTCAAGGCGCTTTATCGGAATATTCTCCTTAACAAGCGCACGCATTTTATCTTCAATTTTCTTAAGATCATCCGGGGTGAATGGCTCAGGCGTGTCGAAGTCGTAGTAAAATCCATCCGCTATTGACGGGCCTATTGTAACCATTACGTGCGGGAACAGTGATTTAACCGCGTGAGCCATGAGGTGTGAAACGCTATGCCGCAAAATCTGGAGTCCATCGACTGAGTCAGCCGCTACGAATTCAATATGTGAATTCTGGTCAATGGGGGTGTGGAGATCACATGCATGATTGTCAATTTTAACCGCAACGGGATTTTTTATATCCTTGAAATCCTTGAGCAATTCTACTGCGGGCAGGCCGGCAGCAATGCTGTGGGATGTATTGTCGCTCAGTGTTATGGTTATGTGTTCCATTATTTTATTGTAGTGTTCTGTTTTCTGGCACGGTTTTTTTTGAGGGTTTCTCGTGCCGTCCAGAGGTTTATCTGCATGAAATTAAAAACGATTTGTCCGCTGATTTTATCAAGTACTTGAATGAATAGGCGCGGGCGGTTTTGAACCGCCGACTTCTACCGTGTCAAGGTAGCGCTCTCCCCCTGAGCTACGCGCCTGCAACCTGCGCATAAAAGTATAAATATTTATCAATTAGTTCTAAAAATGTCAAGTAAAATTATTCACTACGGCGTCATGAGCGTGTTCTGACGTATGTAATTAAGCGCTACAAAACAAGGGCCAAGAAGTCCTGTGATCATCAGCTTTAAACTGTTGTATTTGAGACAGGGCAGGGCGGCACGACAGGTATGCGTTATGAGTTGATTTGCAGTGCACATTTCAAGACAGAATAGATTTAAACAAATTTGGTTTACATTAAATGTTTGCATGCCATGGAGTGTGAGTTGTGTGAAATTAATTTAACTGTCGTTTATTAATGTTTGTTGGTAACAGTATATCATAAAACGTTTCATGTTATTGGGGATAATGTTTTTTTATGTATTTAAATAGGGTATTCAAGAATAAAAAATTTAGACAAAAGACATGCGACATATACTATATGTTTGTTGAAGCTTTGTGGTTGAAGGCTTAATCCGTGCAGCAAATTAATTAACAAGCCTGATTGAAATCAAAAAATTTCCATAAAGAAAGGCAGTGTTTACTTCTGCGAAAAGTCTTGTTGTTGAACAGAAGGGTATAAAGGTTTATTATATGGACAATCTTGAAATTAAGCGATTAATTGTGGCTGGTTTACATAATATATATTATAAGACGTTGAATTTTAGAATAAATAATTTGTTGCGGTTAGTGGACCGGTATGTTTTTTTTTGTAAAACTCATGTTAAAATCGTTGTTTAGAGTTGATTATTTAAAATGCTTATTTTAATATGGAAAAACCATCAAGTAGTCAGTCACATGTGTTGTTATGAAAGAGTCAAGCGTGAATCGAATACCAAGGGGCATGAAAACCACTTGAATGAATTGTAGTCGTTTGAGCCTGCTTTGCGTGACACCGACTACAAATAAAACAACCGAAATAACACAATCGGCTATCTGCAGTAAAAAAGGATGTATGACTGTGCTTGCATCAGCAGTATTCATAATGTAAATTTCTTTTGGAGGGCTTCATGCAGTATCAATCAATTGCTCATCGTAATCGCTTGTTCATCGTTCTCGGAATAGTTGTATGTCTAGTTTCCACCGGCACTGTTCTGTTTGCTGAGGAAAGTATTCCTGACCAGGTTTTGGTTGCTGGTTTGCCTGATTTTTCACCTTTGATTGAAAAGCTCTCGCCGGTAACTGTTAATATAAGTTCATCGCGAACGGTTAATGCCGGCATGAATCAATTTGGGCAAAATCCGTTTGGGGAACAAGGAGACCCTTTTCGTGATTTTTCCGGGGATGACTTTTTCAAGCATTTTTTTGGTGCAGATCCCAATCGTGAATATCGGCAGCAGGGACTTGGCTCTGGATTTATTATCGATCCCGCAGGCTATATACTTACCAATAATCACGTCATTGACGGTGCTGATGAAATTAAGGTTAAAACCTATGCTGATAAGGAATATGATGCCAAAGTCGTGGGCACAGACCCTAAGACTGACCTTGCTCTCTTAAAGATCAAATTGCGTAAAGGTGATACGCTGCAGGCCGCTATATTGGGTGATTCCGACGCGCTCAATGTCGGTGAATGGGTTATAGCAATTGGTAATCCTTTTGGATTACAGGCAACTGTTACCGCAGGTATTGTCAGTGCCAAATGGCGTAAAATCGGTGCCAGCCCTTATGAAGATTTTATTCAGACTGATGCATCAATTAATCCGGGCAATAGCGGCGGCCCCCTTTTTAATTTGCGCGGTGAGGTTGTGGGAGTCAATTCCATGATTTATTCACCAAGCGGGGGTAATGTTGGAATTGGTTTTGCAATACCTATCAATCTGGCCAGCAATGTTGTCCAGCAGCTTAAAGATTCGGGACGGGTTGTGCGAGGCTGGCTTGGCGTCGTTGTGCAGACGGTAACCCCGGATCTGGCACAATCATTTGGTCTTAAAGATGGACGCGGAGCGCTTGTTGCAGATCTTGCATCCGATGGTCCGGCCGAAACCGCCGGCCTTAAGCGTGGCGATATTATTATCAGGTTTAATGATAAGCCTATTGGTGAGATGTCCGATTTGCCGATGCTGGTCGCTGAAACTCCGATTGGCCAGAAAGTCATGGTAACGTTGCTGCGCGAAGGTAAAACGCAAAAAATTAGCGTTAAAATTGGCGAACTAAAAGAAAACCGTGAACCAGATATGCGCAGTCAAAACAGCAGTGTTAATATAGGCATACATGTCCGTGAGATTACGCCTGAGCTTGTACAAGCGCTTGGCCTGACTGAAGATAAAGGTATTCTGATTGTTTCCGTTGAGCCCGGCAGCATTGCTGGGAATGCCGGTCTTACGAAGGGTGATGTTATAAAGGAGATTAACCGCAGTTCAATTACTACTTTAGCTGATTTTAATGCGGCATTAGAAAAGGCGCGGGGGGGGAATATTCTGCTGTTGGTAAAACGCGGCCGTTCGTCCCTCTGGGTTGTCGTAAAACAAAAAAAGTAAATTTTATGGAGGCTTTGAAACACAATGAGCAGAATAGAAAACATACATGCGCGTGAAATTCTTGATTCGAGAGGCAATCCTACTGTTGAAGTTGATGTAATGCTTGAATCCGGTGTTATCGGTCGGGCCCAAGTACCGTCGGGCGCATCGACCGGAGAGCGTGAAGCCCTGGAGCTTCGTGATGGTGATGCGGCCCGCTTTCTTGGCAAAGGCGTGATTACGGCGGTATCCAATGTTAATGAAAAAATCATGCCTGAACTCGTTGGACTTGAGTCTCTTGATCAGGTTGGCATTGACAAAACAATGATAGAACTTGACGGCACGGAAACCAAAAGCAGTCTCGGTGCAAACGCGATTTTGGGTGTTTCAATGGCCACTGCAAAAGCTTCGGCAATTGAACTCAATATTCCTCTGTACCGCTACCTCGGAGGAGCTAATGCAAAAGTTCTGCCGGTTCCCATGATGAATATTCTTAACGGTGGTGAACACGCCGACAATAATGTTGATATACAAGAATTTATGATCATGCCGGTCGGTGCACCTACATTCAGGGAAGCTATCCGCATGGGCGCCGAAGTGTTTCATAATTTAAAAAAAGTTCTACATGCCAAGGGTTTGAATACAGCTGTCGGTGATGAAGGCGGTTTCGCGCCTAATTTAAAATCAAACGAGGAAGCCCTGCAGGTGATTATGCAGGCGATTGAAAAGGCAGGCTACAGGCCGGGTGAGGATATCTATCTTGCGCTTGATCCAGCGGCGAGTTCGTTTTTCAAAGACGGCGCCTATATGCTTGAAGCTGAGGCAGAACCTCGCAAAGACTCAGATGCCATGGTTGAATTCTATGCCGGACTTATTTCGAAATATCCAATTATTTCCATTGAGGACGGTCTCGATGAAAATGACTGGGCCGGTTTTGAGAAAATGACCCGGGAATTGGGAAATAAAATACAAATCGTCGGTGACGATCTGTTTGTCACCAATACAAAGCTCCTAAAACAGGGCATTGAAAAATCAATCGCTAATTCAATTCTGATTAAATTGAATCAGATCGGTACGGTTACTGAGACGCTTGAAGCTATTGAAATGGCCAAGCGCGCCAGTTACACCGCCGTTATATCACATCGCTCCGGCGAAACAGAGGACACAACTATTGCCGACCTGGTGGTGGCCTGCAATGCCGGTCAGATTAAAACCGGCTCTGTATCGCGGACTGACCGTATCGCCAAATACAACCAGTTGCTGCGGATTGAGGAGGAACTTGGTGATTGCGCCGAATATCCGCAGATGGGAGCATTTTATAATCTTGGAAGATAGGCATGCCCTGCCCTTCTAAAGACGTTGATTTTGAAAATCTTCGACGGCAGATGGTTGATCGGCAACTCCGGGCCCGGGGAATCAGTGACGCAGCTGTATTACGCGCAATGGCAAAGATTCCCCGGGAAGCTTTTGTACCCGATAAGTACCGTGCTGATGCCTACAATGACGGCCCCTTGCCGATTGGTGCTCATCAGACAATTTCACAACCATATATAGTAGCACTGATGAGTGAACTCTTGAGCCTTGGTTCAGGGGACAAAGTCCTTGAAATTGGTACCGGTTCAGGCTATCAATCTGCAGTGCTTCATGTGATCACCTCAAACATATATTCAATTGAGCGCATTGAAAGCCTGGCGCAACAGGCAGAGCGAGCGCTGTGTTCAATTGGATGCGAAGGTGTTAAAATCCGGATGGGAGACGGCAGCCTGGGATGGCTTGAAGAGGCACCCTTTGACGCAATTATTGTTACCTCTGGTGCTCCGGACATTCCCGAATCATTGAAATCCCAGTTAGCCGACGACGGACGTCTTGTCATTCCCGCCGGAACGCGACAGTATCAAACATTATATCGCGTGATACGCAGCCGTGATACGTTTAGTATTTCCGAGCACAGCGGCTGTGTCTTTGTACCGCTGATCGGCACCCACGGTTGGAGCGAACTATAAGTACAGCATACAACCATACTTAATTAATAGTGCATAACCTTAGGACCAACCCGTATTATGACAAACACCCTTACCTATACAGAGCTTAAAAACAGGCTTCACTATCATAATCACCGCTACTATGTACTTGATGCCCCGGAGGTTTCTGACAGCGACTATGACCGAATGATGCGCGAATTTGAGCAGATGGAACGAGATAATCCCTCCTTGCTTAGCCCTGACTCACCCACCCAGCGTGTTGGTTCATCCCCGGCTGATCATTTTGAAAAATTCAACCATTCGCCCCGGATGTTGAGCCTGGCAAATGCGATGAATCTTGATGAACTGCGTGCCTTTGATCTACGCTGCAGGCGTGCTCTTGGAGACGTGCCTGCACTTGAATATATTGTTGAACCTAAGTTTGACGGGCTTGCAGTATCACTGCACTACGTCGAAGGCATTCTGCAAGTAGGTGCCACGCGTGGTGACGGAGGTACCGGTGAAAACATAACCACAAACCTGAAAACCATCCACTCACTTCCGCTCAAAATTCTGCCGGGGGGCGGTGCTAAATGTCCGGATGTCCTGACCGTACGTGGTGAGGTCATGATGCTGATAGACGAATTTGGGCGATTAAACAGCAGGCGCATCGAGAATGATCAACCGGCCTTTGCAAATCCACGCAATGCAGCAGCGGGTTCTGTGCGCCAGCTTGATCCACGCATAACCGCCGAGCGCAGACTTGACGCAGTTTTTTACGCTGCTCACCATGCGGATGAAGGCCGCTATAAAACTCAGGTGCAGCTTGTTGAGGGCCTTAAAGAATATGGTTTCAAAGTAACTACCGGCAGGCTGTGCAGCACGATTGAAGAGGCTATCGCAGCCTGTAATGATATAGAAGCACAGCGGAATAGCTACCCTTTTGAAATCGACGGCGCAGTCGTGAAAGTTAATGACCTGCGTCTGCAGGAACGTTTGGGGGCCCTGCCCCGCTCCCCGCGTTGGGCAATCGCATTAAAATTTAAACCCTTGCAGGAAACAACGGTAATAAAAAATATTATAGTTCAGGTTGGACGTACCGGAGCCTTGACGCCCGTTGCCGAGCTTGAACCAGTTTTAATCAGCGGTGTCGAGGTCAAGCGGGCAACCCTGCATAATCAGGACGAAATTACGCGCAAGGATATCCGAATTGGCGATACGGTTATCGTTCAGAGAGCCGGTGATGTAATTCCAGAAGTTGTCAGGGTACTTGCAGATAAGAGAACAGGTCAGGAACAAGTCTTCAGCATGCCCGGACAATGCCCGTCTTGTAACTCCCCGGTCGAAGCCGGCATCGACGAAGCAGTCATACGCTGCACAAACAGAACCTGTCCGGCGATCATTAAAGAATCTATCCGGCATTTTGCCGCGCGCGAAGCAATGAATATTGAAGGTTTGGGTGTAAAACTAATCAGTCGTTTGGTGGACAGCGGTCGGGTTTCATCCATTGCCGATTTGTATATGCTTTCTCCTGAGGACTGGCAGAATGTTGAACGCATGGGTGATAAATCTGCCGCCAACATTACGATCGCACTTGAGCGCAGCAAAGCAGCCGGACTTGAACGACTGCTGTTTGCCTTAGGTATCCGTAATATTGGACGCCAGAGCGCCAGGATTTTAACTGCTCATTTTCGAAGTCTTGAAAAATTATGTAGCGCTTCACGCGATGAGCTTATTGCTGTGCATGAAATCGGACCTGAAGCTGCTGAAAGCCTGCGCGTTTTTTTTGATGAAAAAGGTACAATGGATATGCTCACGAGGCTGCAGGATGCCGGCCTTTCGACAGAACCCATGCAGGCGCTCTCAGATAGCCGCTTTGCCGGTAAAACGTTTGTTCTTACCGGTTCACTTCAAAGTTCATCCCGCGAATCCGCCGGTGAGCTTATCCGTCGTTTCGGAGGCAGGGTTGCTGGTAGTGTGAGTAAAAAAACGGACTATGTAATCGCGGGTGACAGTGCCGGCTCTAAACTGGAGAAAGCGCGAACGCTTGGAATTACTGTTCTCAATGAAGCGGAGTTTGTAAAATTAATCGACTGACAGCTGATCGCCTTCTTCAACCTGTGGTTCAAGTATCCATTTTTTGATCATTTTAAATACGGTTTCACGGCGGATCGGTTTGGCGACATAGTCATTCATGCCAACCTCCAGGCAACGCTCACGATCACTCCTGAGAGCGTTAGCCGTCATGGCGACAATCGGCACATCGTTAAGTTTAAGGGCTCGAATCTGTCTGGACGCCTCGTAACCATCAAGCACAGGCATTTGCAAATCCATAAAGATGAGGTTGAATGCCTGTGGATTCGCCCGATATTTTTCAACAGCTTCTTTGCCGGTTTTAGCCACCTCAACCGTATATCCGCCCTTGCCAAGCATAGTTACCGCTAGTTTTTGATTGACCGGGTTGTCTTCAGCCAGCAGGATTGTGATGGAATGTTTTACATTCTCAGCGATAAGATGCTGCGTCAGAATGCCTGCCCCTTGTATGTTTTTATCAGGGTCTGCACCCAGCAGGTACTCAAGCATGTTGATAAGTTTGATGCGACTAACAGGTTTGGGAAGGTAGCCGCTGAAACCGGAATCCTGACAAAGACGGGCGTCAATGCTGGAGGAAAAGGCCAGCACAGCCATGGGCTGCACACCTTTTTGTTTAATATGGCCGGGTAGTTTATATAAATCAAATTCATCATTGGCCTGCACATTGAGAGCGCACACATCAAACGGCGCACCTGCCGATTGTGCATCGAGAAGCGCCCGCACAGCATCGCGGGCTTTACGCATAATGCTCACCCGCATGCCGGCAGCGGTGAGCGTACGGGCCATGATTTGTAGATTGGTCTCATTATCATCCAGCAACAAAATACTGCGATTGGCAAGTGAAACGCTTCGGATAGCTTTTATGGTGCGCTGGGCTGATTGCTTAAAATTTGCCGTAAAGTGAAATGAGCTGCCTTTGCCGCGTGCGCTTTCAACCCACACATCGCCGCCCATAATGTTTGAAATTTTCTTGCAAATCGCCAATCCTAATCCGGTACCCCCATATTTACGCGTGGTTGATCCGTCAACCTGTTGAAAAGAATCAAAAATTGTCTTTAAATTTTTCTTCGGAATGCCTATACCGGTATCGCGAACAATGGCATGCAGGGTAATTTCATCCTCAGTTTTGTGCTCAACATCAAGTGAAAGCTCAATCTCGCCCGCCTCGGTAAATTTTGAGGCATTGCCCATGAGATTAACAAGAACCTGTCGAGTGCGATGAGGGTCGCCTGTGACTTCCGGGGGAATATTGTCACTGATATTACACAGCAGTTCAATGGTTTTTGCGTTGATCTTTGGGCGAATCATTTCACATACAGTATAGGCCAGCACTTCCGGGTCAAAATCAATATGTTCCAGCTCAATATGTCCGGCTTCGATCTTGGAGAAGTCAAGAATATCGTTGATAATGATCAGCAGCATTTCACCGCTTTCCTTGATTGTGTGCAGGTAGTCCCGCTGTTCAATATCAAGATTTGAGTCCTGTAGTAAATCCGTGAAACCGATAATACCGTTGAGCGGTGTTCTGATTTCATGGCTCATGTTAGCCAGAAATTCGCTTTTGGCAATATTAGCCATTTCCGCCATACAGGCCATTTGATTTGCGCGTTCAATTGATTGTTCGAGTTGCTGGTTTATATCAGCAAGTTCCTGATTAGCGATTTCAAAACCTTTTGAAGCATCGCTGTCTACCGAGGCTACAGTGCAACTATCCCGCAGAGCACACATATTTTCGCGGTCAATACACGCAAACATAAGCGTAACGTCATGAGTATCAAAGCAGTACATTACTCCGGAGCGAAGTGCTTCTGCAATCATTGAACCTGAGAATTTCGACGCAAAAACAAATACAGGTATGCTGCGTCCTTTTTCAAGCAGATGTGTGATTACAGTGCCGTAATCACAAGCGTTAGTATCGTAATTGCATGCAATGAAGTCCGGCGGTTTTTGGTTCAGGAGCTGGTCCAAGGTGTGTAGGTCAACAGCCCTGCTTATTTCGAAGCTGCTCTTGCTCTTATCAGCCTCGGCAGTAAGCCTGGCCTGCAGTGCAGTGGTGGTATCGACAAGCAGAAGTTGTATTTGTTTGTTCATATCGCAGGCAACTCTAATGCTTTGATAATATGGTTTTATTTCTGCCATCTTGCTTAGCAGCATACAGGGCTTCGTCAGCATAGCAAATGAGCTCAATATGGGTTTTCGCACTATTGTCGGGAAAAGCCGCAACACCCATGCTGATGGTTACAGAGATGGGAATATTACCAAAAGTGAACGTATTATTTTCAACGCTCTGGCGAATGCGTTCGGCAAGGGAGGCAGCTTCGCGAATATCGGTGCGGGGCAGAATAAATGCAAATTCTTCACCGCCGTAACGGCTTGGAATATCCTCAGGTCGGATTTCACGCCTAAATATGGCTGCCAGTGATTTTAGAATATCATCCCCGGCCTGGTGTCCGTAGGTATCGTTAATATTTTTGAATCGATCAATATCACAGATAAGACAACTCAAGGGACTCTTGTCGCGTATGCTGTTATTGAATTCCGAGGTCAAGCGTTCATAAAAATAACGATGGTTGTACAGATTTGTCAGGCTGTCTTTTTTTACCAACTCTTCCAGACGGGAATTTTTTTTACCCAGCTCATCAAGCAGCCTTTTCATCTTGACCTGCGTGGATACACGGGCCAGGAGTTCACCGTAGTCAAAGGGCTTAACAATATAATCAGCTGCTCCGATCTCCAGTCCCTTAATTTTATCAATTGTGTCAGTATTACTTGATACCAGAATTACCGGGATATCCATGGTACTATCATTGTTTTTTATTTGACGGCAGCATTCAAATCCGTCCATTTCGGGCATCATAACATCCAGCAAAATAACATCCGGTTTAACGTTGTTAAGCTGTTGGAGTGCCGCTCTGCCGTTTAAGGCAGTTGTGACCTCATAGTTATTTTTGGTTAACAGCTTCGTAGCGAGCCGCCGTATTAATTCATTATCATCAACTACGAGTACACTGCCATTGGCTTCCATTGCTCAACCTTTCAGACGCAATCAGCTGCAATTGTGTATTTAATAAATTTGTTAATTAAAAATCAAACGTTGTGGTTTGTTTAAACAATAAGTCGGATTGGTTCCTGCCGCATGATTGGTTTGTTAGTGTCTATACAGCTCATCCTATGGTGCAAGCAGTGCACAAGCTTGCCCCTGAATCCATGCAACTACAGCTCATCAAAATAAAGGCTTGTCACCAATTCCTTTAACAAAAAACATGGCTTTAACGGATGAATCAGATTTAGTATCATCGGTTCCACCGTCAGTTTCATGCCAGATGCGTATGCCCCAGCATTGACTATGATATTCAACTCCGACATCAGTGTCAAAATTTTCATTATTCAGGTAATCATAGCGGGTGTTTACAAACGCTGCCAACCAGCTTGTAAGATTAACATAGGTATCAAGCGAGAGATATTCATACAAATCGCGCCAGTAACGATATTCAACATTGATATAGTCATTTTTAGATCCGGTTAAACGTCCCAAAACACTATAGCGACGCAGCCGCCCGTCATAAGGATCATAATACGTGTTGCCCTTAAAATAAAAATGCCTGTTCAGGTCAAGGCGAAGTTCGGTAAAGATATCTGATGAGGTCTTATCACGATCACCGTCATAGTACAGTCCCTGGGTTGGCTGGGTAAAATTAAAAGACTGCCCTATTTTTAAATAGCCTATTTCATGTTCGGAGAGCTCTCCGCTCGCGTCTCGATACAAGGCCGTGAATCTATTCTTTATATAATAGCCGGCCCAGTGTCGTTTATAGTACTCATCGGGGCTGTCAAACTCAGGGAAGTCGTCTTGATCCTCCGATGCCACATATTCGTATTCGAGGCCGGGTTCCAGCATGTGCCGTATTTTTTTTAACGTTTGGCCGTCAAAATCAAAAACCCGTACAAAGCTCGTTGCAAGCTGGGCGTTGATGGTCGGGAAAATTCCATCGCGTTCATCACCCTGGGTGTGGTTAAGTCCGAAGTGTGTAACGCCGCGTAGGCCAACCCTGGGGGTGAATCTAAGCCAGCCGCCCATAAGCATCGGCATCGCAAGTTGCGGATACAGATTGATGCGCTGCCCTTTTTGTCCATTGTCGCGTAAAAAATTATCATAGCCCCCGTTAAGCTGATAAAACAACGGGGTGCCTTTAACCGGTAAAAGCATGGTTGTATAGCGCACCTCAGGTAGCTTTTGAACCTCGTAGTCATCACTGAAACGAAGATTCTTGTCCCATGTCGTTTTGATCAGCAGGTTTGAGGTGTCCCAGTTTTTATTAAGAAAAACCGTAGACTGCTGCTTATCAAGGTTGCGGCTGCTGTTTCTGCCAATATTGCCCTCAGACCGACTTACAGCGTCTTTGTAGTCATAATAAAACTGCCGGTCGGAAACCTGTGATACAGCTGCTTTCAAGTACATATCGGCATCAAAATAATGCTGCCCTTCAAAGTTCAGGAAGTAGCGTTCATTTTCCCGATCCTGTGGGTCTTTGTAGCGATCATCCTGATAGCTGTTTGTTTCATAAGAATAGTAGCCGTACAATTTTGCATCGGTCTGCTCGGACAGCTTAACCCGATATTCGAAACCCGTGCCAATTCCCTGGTCGGTGGCCGTGTCAAGCCAGACAGTGGCGTCACTTTTATCATCGATCGCCAAAAAGAATGAATTTTCCATGAACCATCCTGAACGGTTCGAATGTCCGACCTTGGGGACAAGAAATCCGGTTTGACGTTTGGTCTTAACTGGCAGGATTATAGCGGGCAGGTACATAACCGGAATATTTTTAATCTTGAGCAAGGGGTGTCGGGCAACAGCGTAGCCCTCAACCTCAACGTCAATAACGGAGGCTGAAATAAGCCACGGGGGATTCTCGGCATCACAGGTAGTTATGGTTCCATCCAGCACCTTGTAAGTGTTGGCCCCGGTTTTCTGGACTTCCTGTCCCGTGATATGCAGATTTTCATTTTTTATAAAAATTTTGGCCTGGTTGACAGTGCCAACCTGTGTATCAAGATTAATCGTAAACGATTCACACTTAATCGTATCACCATCCTGAGTGAGCAGCACATTGCCCTTGGCTTCAGTTTCTTTTGTTACAGTGTTAAACCGTATGGTATCAGCTTTAATACTGCGGGTACCCTGGGTGATAACTGCATCCCCACTGGCAGTCAGTACATCGCCTTGATTACTATATTGCAGTATATCGGCGATGACATTTACCGGTATGTCCATGTCCTGATCAAAACGGGACGCGGGAACATCAGCCCGGGCATTAACAGCGAGAAGACTCGCACAAAGTAGCGCGAAGCAGAAAGCTATACTTTGTATGTTTGTGATCGAAAATTTCACACTACTGTAGGCTGATTTCACGTTTAGTCTGTTTCTTTTTTTTCGATTAATTTATCTTGTTGTGGGCAGCGTGTGCATGGTGGTTCATCGCTAAATTAATCAGCCTGCTGGATCCTTAACGGTTTTCCCCAGCGGGCACAAGGTTGTTTTACAAGGCTATCCGACCACTCGATGTTTTCCTGCGGCTGTTCAGGAGTTCGCGAGCCTCGCCCACCGCAAAAAGAGATCCGGTTACACAGATTAGATCTCGCAGCCCGGTTTTCCTCCGCGCCAGTTCAAGGGATTGGTCAATTGTTTCGCACCACAATACCCTTTTTTTTTCAGAAAATACAATATATTTTTCAAGATCTTCACGTCCGGCAGAGCGTTCCATGCGTGGTCTAAAAAATATACAGGTATGTGCTTGCGCAACAAGCCTTCCAAGGGATATCTTATCCTTATCGCGCATGATACCAATTATCAAGACAAGGCGTCCTTTGCTGCATTTATTTTTCAGGGTGCGTATCAGGGCCATCCACGCAGCAGGATTATGAGCACCGTCTAGCACTATGTGCCTGTTTTTATACCGGACAGATTCAAACCGACCGGGCCAGAAACAGGATTTCAAACCATCGTGTACGGACGAATCCTGAAGGGCATAGCCTTCTGATGTAAGTAAAGTAGCTGCTGTGACAGCCAACGCAGCGTTGCGGGCTTGGTGCTGTCCGGCAAGCGCAGGTTGCAGTCCGTTAAGCGTCAGGCTGTGATTTCTATATGAGTACCCATTGGAGAGCTGCCGTATTGTAAAATCGCGTCCATATTCCAAGAGCTGAGCTCCTTTGTCATGACAAATCTGCCTAATACAGTCACGGGGGTCCGGGCGGGTAACAGCGCTGATGCAGGGTCGACCCTGTTTTATGATACCCGCTTTTTCAAGGGTAATCTGCATGAGCGTCGAGCCTAAATACGCGGTATGTTCACGGCTGATTGATGTAATGATAGTTGCCAGAGGATCGACCACATTGGTGGCGTCAAGGCGTCCGCCCATTCCGGTTTCAAGAATAACCGGGTCTGCTTTATTCTGCGCAAAGTACGTCAGGGCAAGCGCAGTCACGAATTCAAAAAAAGTTATGTGCTCAAGATTGTTACTGCGGCATAGCACGCGCAGACGTGTAACGAGCGCGGTAACAGTACCGGGCTTTATGGGAGCGTCGCCGATAACGATTCGTTCTGTAAAGTCTATAAGATGGGGTGAGGTGTACAGTCCGGGGCGATAGCCTGCACGGCTATAGATTGCATGC
>Ga0208648_1001009_pt1 | contig 25070 bp, 26 predicted proteins | sample AntAceMetag02UKL_FD_184772 | JGI IMG/M metagenome (GOLD analysis project Ga0208648, IMG submission 184772) | Saline lake microbial communities from Ace Lake, Antarctica - Antarctic Ace Lake Metagenome 02UKL (SPAdes) (version 2) | ecosystem: Environmental > Aquatic > Non-marine Saline and...
TCGTAAATTCTTCGTCAAATAACCCTTTATTTCCTTGTTTTTTATACATCATATTTTTTTATCAAAAATTCCATCTAAAATACAAATTCTTAACTGATATACAAGTATTTAATTTTTAGAAGTCCCCTTAATACAATTCCTAAAGCAATTTTTAGATTACCTAATATTGAAATTCTTGAAATTGGAGAAAATAGAATTGAATCATTACCTGATAAATTATTTGAATTAGGCACTTTAAAAGTATTAGATATTCACAGTAATAAACTTGAAAATATACCGAATGAAATTGGGAACCTTAAAAATCTTGAAGAATTAAATATTAGCGTAAATAAGATAGAAAAAATTCCCGAAATTATTGGAGAATTAACTAATTTACGTAAACTTAACATATGGTCTAATAACATTATTAAACTCCCTGTAGAGATTGGAAAACTAATGGATCTTGAAGAACTTAATATATGGTCGAATAAAATATCTGAAATACCTGAAGAAATTTTAAAACTGCCTAAACTTAAAAATATTGAGTTAAAATTAGAACAATCAACATTAAATACAAAACTGCTTGATGCTGTTATTGAAGATGATTTTGTTCTTGCTCAGAATATGGTATATAATGGTGCTGATGTTAATTTTCAGAAAACCCCGTGTATTGATTATAGCTTTACTACTCCACTATTTGAAGCTCAAAGCGCTAAAATTGTTGACTTACTTTTATCAAACAATGCTGATCCAAAAACTGAACGCGAGAAAACAGGCAAGATAAGTATTAAAGTATGGGAATCGGATAGCAAACAATCAGGGCAAAGCGAAACATTCTTAACTAAGTTGCATAAACCCGAAATAAGCAGTTTTATTAAAAAGCTTAATTTGTAACAAATAATTAAATGTAATCTCAAAAATTCATAAATTATCAAACATCAGCAATTCGCTAAATATCTGACATAAAAAAGGAGCATTTGCTCCTTTTTTAATTAACTTATTATTATAAAACCATGAAAACTTTGTAAGATCTTATTCTTATTTAAAATTAGAACCGTAAAGAAACCGTTGATGAATAATTTACTTTAAAATCTACCTCTCCTTTTTCGCTCCACCATTTCCAAACACCTTTTCTTTTACCTTCTTTATATTCGCCTTCTGTTTTTTTCTTGCCAGATTTATAGTAATTTATATGTTTTCCGTGTTTTTCACCTTCTTGAATGAATTCTTCAAGTTTAATTTTGCCATTATCGTAATATGTAACAACTTGCCCTGAATACGAATCATTTTCTCCTTTAACTACAGTTTTTCCATTAATATTATCAAGGTTTGCCAAATTAACAGGTTCTTGACTACAGGATAAAAGAAAAATAATTGAAGTGATTAAAAAAAATAAGTTTTTCATAATTGGGTCATTAATTAAAACAAAAACTCTTTAAAAAAATCAAATATATAATACTTTTAGATAATGTCAAGTTTTTTTGCGATTTTTTTATCATTTTTTTCAAACTTATCATAAAAAACGATACATTGGTCAGTATTTTTTGAATGTTTGTCAGGTTTAACATCAACAATCTTTTAAATCTGAAAAGTAACTTTAGGCATTTTTATTCTTAACAAAAAGTCGAAGTATAGGCATTTATCCCAAAACTTTCAGGATTAAACACTAAATAATTAAACATTACTTTATCTTATTATCTTTTTTAAATGAACGGAATTCTTCATGAGCTTTTCTCTTATCATTATAATCCTTAATAGCCTGTTCATCTGAAACAGACTGGTGTACTTCAATTATAGTATGTTCATCTATTTTAATCATTCTCATCTCCGACTGCGGATACCTTTGAGGTTTACTTTTTCGTGCCATCAATCCATTTTTTAAATTCATTTGCATACAAATATACAAAATATCATTTAAAAAAAATAAAAAACCTTAAATTTTTAACTAAAAACTTGTAGTTGTTAAACTAAATCTGTTAATATTTGTTAAGTCAAGCTTATATTTTATGAAAATTTCATAAAAAGTATTACTTTTATCTTTCATAAAAGTTGTATTTTATGAAAACAAACATAAAAGTTATTTAAAGATTATGAAAAAAATAATAATTTTAACTGTTGCAGTACTTGTTATTGTTAACTTAAACAGTTTTGGACAAAACAAAAAAGCAAAAATTTCGTTCGATAAAAAAATACATCAATTTGGCAATATTAAAGAAGTAAGTGGTGTTGTAAATTGCAAATTTGAGTTTACAAATACAGGTGGCGAATCATTAACAATTTCTAATGTTCAAGGATCGGGAAGTTGTAAACCTATTAACTGGACTAAAACTTCGGTGGCTCCGGGTAAAAAAGGTTTTGTTCATGTACAATATAATCCACTTAGGAAATCGGGTAAATTTAATAATAAAATAACTGTTTTATCTAACAGCGAAAATCCGACAACAATATTACAAGTTCAGGGAATTGTAACACCAAAGCCAAAAACTATTACCGATGAGTTCAGAAATCAAATGGCAAATGGTGATTTAAGACTTAAAACAAATTATCTTGTATTAGGAAAAATTTCTAATAAAAAAATAAAAACCGATTCGATTCTAGTTTTAAATAACAGTAAAGAGAATATTAAATTAACATTCGAGAACGTTCCAAAATATATTACTGTTAAATCTGTACCCTCTGTAATTAAACCAAATAAAAGAGCTTTAATTGTTGTAACATACAATACAAGTTTAAATAAAAATTCTAAAGGTGAGCAACAATGGGGAAATTTAAATAGCAGAATAAATGTTATAATTAACGGTGATGCTACAAATGCTCGTAAAAACCCTCTAACTATAAGGGCTGATATTTTTGAAGATTTTAGTCATTTAACAAAAAAAGAACTTGCTCGTGCACCTATTATTGAATTTGAAAATACAAAATATGATTATGGGAAAATAAAGCAGGGAACAGTTGTAAAACATGATTTTGTTTTCAAGAATCTGGGTAAAGAAGATTTGGTAATCAGGAAAGTAAAAGCAGGCTGAGGTTGCACGGCTGTCAGTAAGGCTGACCATGCAATTAAAAAAGGAGAAAAAAGCAGTATCTCAGTTACTTTTAATACAAGAGGGAAAAAAGGTAGACAAGGTAAATCAGTAACAGTAACAACTAACGATCCTACTCAAAATACAATTATGCTTAGGGTAACAGGTGAAGTTGAAGTACCTGCAACAACTACTGCTCCAACTAAAACAACAACATCTCCGGTTAAAAAATCTGTTGGTGCTCCAACTAAACTAAATAAAAGCCCAGTGGAAAAGCATTAAGGAATTTTATTTGGTTTTATAGCCCATCAAGTATTACTGTTAAATCAGTGTCACTAATCGCAGTTAATGCAACATTAACTTGATTGCTTGAGTTTACTTGAGTATTCGAAAAATAATAAAACAAGTTATCGCTACTGTCTACACCCATCAAAATTATTTTAATATCCTCACCTATTGGAATATCTCCTGATGTTAAATCATAAACCTGCATTAAGCTTTCAAGATTTGAAAAATAAATAAAAATACTTAGGTTTTGCAGATTATCAGTTGTTGATACAAAAGTATAGTTAGTTGTTGTAGCAGTATTGCCTGCATCTTTTCCGCAAGCTGCCCAACCAAGTTGTGCAATATTACCCAAATATCCATAAGCTGTTGTTGTAAATAAACCCACAGGATTTGCTTCCCAATCTACATAAGTAGTGTTTTCTACTCCATAATAGATTTCCATATTGCTTATAGGGACAGTATTTGGCATTTCAACTGTCCATGTTTTGCCTGGACGTAATACAAGTTCTTGTCCATCTTTAAATGCTCTTAACCTGATTTCACCACCTGTTGTTAAAAGTTCGCCACTGGCAATTGTTGGCATCTGATAATATATCATATCTTTTGGAGTATAAAGTTCAATTAAATTAACTGTATATGGCCATTGTACACTATCACCATTTGCAAACATTAATTTTTCTTTAGCAGGCCAAACCTTTGTTCCCTGATTACCAATAATAGGATCTGTTCCCGATGTATCTATAACAAACTCTTGTTCTTCTTGTTTTTTTGCATCAAAATAATCATTCATTGTATTATACTCATTAAGTTCCTCTTCTTCTTCATTTGGTTCAATGCGCTCTTTTGAACAAGAATTAAATATCAATAAACTAAAAACCAATGCTAAAACTATTAAGATATTAATTTGTTTTAAAGTTTTCATAATCTTAAATTATTTAAAATTAAATTATTATTAATTATAAGCCGGACACCTTATTGCCCTGCCTTTTCTTTTGCGTCCTGCACTTTTCTTTTTTCCTTTTTTGCAATTAAAGAAGTACATTAAACCAAGCCTGAGGTTTGTTTCTCTCCATTTTACATTATATCTATATTCTAAAAAGGGGCGAAAACATGCTCTTGTTGTTATTCCTATACCACCTTCACCATCAATGTTAGCACTACTGGCTCCTTCAATTGCAGAGCTGCTATAATTTAACCATCCGTTGTACGAGGCATGACCAATTGCATATACTGTAAAGTTTTTAATATTAAACATATTAAAGTGTAAACTTATTCCTGCATAATATTCGTGTATTTTATTAAACGCCGGATAATATGCTATCTGTGGAACAAGACTAAATCTATTCATAGGTATTTCTGCTCTTAAACCTGCACCAAAACTTTCGGTTTGCAAATTATATATTGCCGATATGCCTAATCCCCATTTCTTTTGTGAGTATAAATTAACACTTAATATAAGTATTAGTGTAACAATAGACAAGTTCTTTATCTTATACATAATATCTAAAATGTTATTTTTAACACTGCAAGATATAAAATAATACACACAAGTTTTAATATACCCTTATTTAAAATACAGGCTTTTGTTTTTTCCCTTAAAATAGATTTGCTTTTTTTAAATTGCGTAGATGTTTTTTGAAACTGGAAACTGGAAAATTGCCTGCGTAGGTAGTATTGATATGGTTATATATAGCGTTTTAGCTAAACTGCGTTATTATGCTGTTTAGGTTTTGTTACCAAGTGTATTTATTTATTCAATGACTTCTTTTTACAAGTTCAATTCTAAAATCTAAACCATTTATTGTTGATTCTATAATAAGTTGAAATTTTGTAAATTTCTTTATTTCAAATATTACTATTTCTTCAGAATCAAATGGGAAATATGATAAATTATCATCCGAATATGGGTAATATCTTTCTAATACTAATATCTTCCTCTTTTGTAACAATAACCAACTTCCAAACCAATAATCTGTACTATCATATTTATTATCCATTTGATATATGATTTTATATTCTGGTGTTTTTTCCTCACCAACTTCTTTAAAACTTAGATAACTCGTATAACGCTCTGAATATTCTTGAGTTGAATCGTTATCATTTATATAATATCTATTCACATTCCATGAACCCATAATAGATGGTTTCTGAAAGCTTAAAATTGGCCCTTCGTCATATTTTTTACAATTAGACAAAATCAAGATTAAAATACTTATAATAATAAATTTAAATAAATTCTTCATCGTTATTTTTGGTTAAAACTATAATCATAATAATCAAGTTTACGAATATTATTATAAAATTTACATTCAAGTTTTAATTCATCAGCTTTTAATCTTTTAATAAAATATACAGTTCTATCATATGTAACAACTGTATCTATTATCTTTTCTCCAGTAACAGAATCCAGAATAAATTCTTCTAAACTATCTTGCAAATAGTAGGTTGTTTCATTCTTTGAAAATAAAAATATAGCTCTCTTATTCCCATCAAAATACCAAGGACCTTCTTCTACATTACTACCATTTTCATATGTTATTGTCTTTTTTAATATTTGATTTTTATCAAATTCCCATATTTCTTCCTTAATTTCATTATCATGAATCTCATTGCCATTTATGTTGGAATTCTTCATAACCCATTCTCTACATAATCTATTCGTCTTACTTCTCAAACTAAAGTATGGTCCTTCATTATATTTCTTACAACCCCCAAAAACCGAAAGAATAATTATTATTGATAATATGTAAGTGAGTTTATTCATTCTTCTATGCTTGGTAACGTCTCGGGCTAACAGGCGTGCGAAGCATGACTGTTTCAGGCCGTGTTATGGCATGTTATTTTTATCATTTAAAATATCTATGTACTTTTTATATGATTCAAATATTTCATTTTGTTCTGACTCAGCTTTGGTTTGATCTTCAATAGGTATTGTTTTTATTAAATCTCCATTTTTATAATAAAGTCTTAACTCATTAACTAATTCCAATACTTCATAATCAATTTCATCAGTTTCTCCGTCATAATGATATGCTTGGTTTTTCTTATAAAGGAAAATTAGTTCATTGTGCCATATATAAAATTCCCTGAACACAACCCATGTTGGAGAATAGATCTTTTCAATTATTTTAAATAAAGTGTCACCTTTAAAATATCCAGAAAGCTCATAATGAGCATCTATTACATCATCAAAAATGTCTTCATTGGTAGCATTTACAATCTTATATTCTTTTTCCGTATTTATAATTGTAAACTTTTCCTTTATAAACTCAATATCATTTTGAGACATAAGTGTTGAATTACTCATGACTAAAAACAATAAAGTTAAAGTCAGAAAAAATCTTCTATTGAAATATTTGCTTCTCATAATATGCCATAACGTCCCTAATAGAACGCGTTTTAATGCTTTTTATTTATTGTTGTTTTACCGACATACTCTATTAGGCTATTATATAGTTTATTATGGATTTCTGAAATATCCAAAGTAACATTTTAGCAACTTTTTAGGTCAAAACATCTATATTTATTTATAAATATTTAGTTGCTTTTATACTTTGATTTATTTAGATGTTTTTATATTCTAAATGTCTGACTATGTAAAGATAAATAAAGTAATAACTATATTAATAGAAAGTTAATTTAAATAGTAAATGAGACTTGTAATGTATTAAATATCAATTCTATTATTTTCCTTTATTTTTTTATACCAGAAATAGATTTTAAAATTCAACGAATGTACTAATTAGTTCCCTGCGTTTGTATATGCGAAGATAGGAAGTCAAAAAGCTGTCTAAAACAGAAGATAAATAGTTATTTCTAAGAGTTCAGAATAGTAATACATATTTTATTAATTGCCATCGAAAAAATGGTAAGAACATTGACTTCTTTCGTGCCTACAAAAGTCAATAATCTTCCTGATCATTTTTTCTCCTTTAAACAGAAAATGTTTTTAAGCCACCCCACAGTATTTTATCCCTGTCGGGAAAATCTTTTGGCTGATAAGAGTAAAGCAAAATATGTATTATTAAATCTCATTATCTTTTAGATTTTAAATAAAGAATTCCCTTTACACTTATATCCACACTAGCCAACGCCAGACAATCATAAATCAAAAACTTTTCCAAAACCTCGTACCTCAGTTTTAGTAAAAGATTTTTGCTTAAAGATTGCTGAGATTTTCTTCTGACAAGAGCAAAATACAGCCAAGCAATAAAAACATTTACAGTTTAACCCCACCGCTTATTATTACAGTCCTTTTATTATTCTGAACACTAAGAATTAACTCTGTTGTATACAGCTTTTCAACTTCCTTTTTTTATGCAGAACAAACGCGAGAACTAATCAGATGCAAATTGAAAATTTTAAAAAAATATAATTATGTATAAAAAACGGAAAATAACAGAATTGATAGCTTTTGAACACCGCTCAAATCTTTCATCTGCATATTGTTTTTTGTGGATTAGCATAAGCAAGATTTTATTATTCAATTATTTATTAATCATTAAATTTTTATAAAATGGAAACAATTGTTAAAAAAACAAATGGAAAAGGAACAAAAAAAGATGTTTCAAGTGTTAAATCTCCAGCTTTGAAAAATGCTGAGAAAAAGACTAACGAAGTCAAAAAAGAAGAGGTTAAGCCAACGGTAGAAAAAAAGCTTGAAACTCCTATTAAGGAAATTAAAGAACCTGTTTTAACTCTCGACCAAAAAATTGAGAAAGTTGAAAATCTTAAAACTCTGATTGACAAAAGAGAAAAATTAGAGGAAAGTCGTAAAAAGCTTAATTCTTTTGTTGTGGGTGCAAATCAATTTTCTGAAAACATTATTTTAACTGATGAAAACAACAACAAGTTTCAAACTTCAAATTCTGAGGTTTTTAATAAGGTTGTTGCCTGTATCAATGAAACATTGATTGAAAAAATTTCTGAGATTGAAAATCAAATTAAATTCTAAATCTGAAAAGGTGGTTTATTGAATAATAGACCACCTTTTTTAAATCTATTTCTTATGAGTGAAACAAAAACTATATCAAAGAAAAAAAGAGGTTTGAAAAGAGATAAAGCCAGTTTAAAGCAATTGGTAAAACAAAACCCTAAGCTACAAACCTTAATTGACAAACTCGATTTACAACTAACTAAATATTAAAACTATGAATACAAATAAAATCTATGACCGCATAACAAATATCATTATTGAAATGCTCGAAAATCACAAGCAAAATAATTTTAATCAATCTTGGATTAGTCTTTCAGGTGATTCCATCTTTGCAAAGAATGCCGTTTCTAAACACGTTTACAGCGGAATTAATCAACTATTACTTAATTACCTTAAACGTAAGTACAGATATGTTTTTAACTCGTGGATGACCTTTAAACAACTTTCTGGGCTTTGTGGAAGAATTAAAAAAGGCAGTAAAGCCTCGATGGTGGTGTATAAGTCCGTTTTATACCTTGAAAAGAAAACCGATAGAAATATTACCAAACTTGTAGAACACTTGCTTAAAAACAAGCAGAATACAGAGCATTTGGATTATAGAAAAATTGGTTACATGAAACAATATTTGGTTTTTAATATCAGTCAAATAGATAATCTACCTGATGAATATTACAAAATTAAAGACCTTGAGAAACTTACTGAATTTGAAAAAGATAAAAGAGCAGAAAGCTTAATAAATAATACAGGGGCAAATATTGAATATGCTCCTCAAAATTCTGCTTATTATTCTCCTGTTGAAGATAAGATATATTTGCCAACAAGAAAGCAATTTAAATCTAAAGGGGATTTTTTGAATGTAGCAGCACATGAACTTGGTCATTGGAGTGGACACAAGTCTCGCCTGAACAGGTCTTTAGGTAACGAATACGGCTCTTCAGGGTATGGATTCGAGGAATTAATTTGTGAGATCAATGCTGCTTTTATCTGTGCTTATCTTGGTTATGAAAACAAAATTACTGACAATGTTGACTATATTGACAACTGGTTATCTGTTATGAAAAACGATAAACAGTTTGTTGTATTGGCTTCATCGCAAGCTCAAAAAGCATGTGATTATATTATGTCTTTTTCTAAAGTTGAAGAAGCTGTAATTTAAGTTTAGATATTTTCTTTCTGCAAATATGCTTTGCAGGAAGAATCCGTTCACCCCGTCCTCACTGGCTCTAACACCCCAAAGCCTGAGCCATATCTTCCAGCAAAAGATTATTTGACAAAACTGATTTAACGTACTCTCTGCAGTCCACACACGACACACTGTGCTACAAATAGCCAAAATACTCATAAAACAAGTAAGGTGGGGGATGCAATGAGTTGTAATATATTTTCTTTATTTGCTCAATAATATACAATAAAAAATACATATTAAAACCCTTTATGAATTCTCTATAAACCCCCGTAGATACTGCATCTCCATTACTGTATCTACATCGTATATCTCCGTCTAATGTCCGACTAATTTCTGGCTATTGTCCGTCTACTGTCTGACTGCTATCCGTTTAATGTAAGGCAAATATTATTATTCTAATAAAACTAGCTACAAATAAACTATCCATGGCATTATTTATTACTATTGGATTTTTCCAAAGGATAAGATAAAGCCCTTAGTGATACTATTATATCAAAACTAACTATTATAAGTTGTAGATTATTATTCATTCCCGAATATCTCACATGATTAGATTGTAATTAATAATCTCACCGTCTTGCATTTCAATTACTCTGTCTGAGGCTTTTGCAAAATCTTTATCATGTGTAACTGTTATAATTGTTTGATTAAGATCTTTCGATATCTGTTTAAAAATATCTAAAATAATAGCTGTGTTTTTACTATCCAGATTACCAGTTGGCTCATCACACATAATTATTTTGGGTTCATTAATCAATGCTCTGGCAATAGCTATTCGTTGCTGTTGACCACCAGATAGTTTTGAAGCCGGTTTTAAGGCTTGTTCTTCTAATTCGAGCAATTTTAATTTTTCATATGCCTGATATTCAATTTCATCACGCGAATATCGGCCCAATTTCAAAGCGGGAATCATAATGTTTTTTAAACAGCTGAATTCTGGAAGCAGATAGTGAAATTGGAAAACAAAACCAATGCTATTGTTTCTTAATTTGGCTAATTTGTCTTGTTTCAATCCAGTAAGTAGTTTTCCGTCTAAGTATATTTTTCCAATGTATTCGGTATCCATAGTTGAAAGGATATACAACAAAGTTGATTTCCCACAACCCGATTTACCGATAATTGATACAAATTCACCTTCATTCACATCAAATGTTATATTATTGATTGCTTTGAACTCAACCGGAATATAAAAGAATTTTGTGATGTTTTCTGTTTTAAGTATACTCTTCATATTCCTTAGTTTCTAAAAATTGAAATTGGATCAACTTTGGCGGCACTTCTGGCAGGAATAAACCCCGCAATAAATGTTACCAACAAACCGATTAAAATTCCCATTATCATAATCTTAGGTTCAAATTCGATGGGAAAATATCCTCGGTCGCCCCCGATATAAACTTTACTCAGGGCTTTTACTAATGCAGCACCAATAAACAAGCCCATAATTGTAGCAAGTATTCCAATTATCATTGCTTCACTTATAAATATTTTCACAACGCTTTTACCAGCAAAGCCTTGTGCCTTTAATATTGCAATATCATGTAGCTTTTGTTTCACTGTCATGTTTACGATGTTGTAAATGGTGAAAGCAGCGACAATCAAAATAATTATAGAAATGGAACCCATCATAATTCCACGTGTTTTCTTGCTTGCTTCTGCCGATTTGTTGGCGGCTTTCCAATCCTCTGCATTGTATCTTGTACGCTCAATAATCATTGGCAGATACGAAGCTGCCTTGTCAGGGTCTTTTACATTTACATAAATGTCTGTAATATAGTCAGGTCCTTCAGCCATTAGTTGCTGTGCAATCGACAAGTTCATATATGATTTTGATTTATCCACTACCGAATTGCTTGTTTTGAATAAACCCACAACCTTCATAACTTTTACAATTCCGGTAGGGGAAACCACACTGATATTATCGTTTATCTTAATACTGAGATTCTCAGCAATTCCAACACCTAAAATAATACCATTGGGAGTACTGATTAAATTTTGCAAATTGCCTTCGACCATTGACGATTGAATGTCAAACATATCATTGGCTTCATTGATATTTACCCCCGAACTGCTTCCATTTACCTGCGCACTTCCATTATTGTAAAAAACATTGATATTTAGCCATGTTGTAGCTGTGGTAACATCTTCAATTTGCTTTATTTCGCTTAATATCTTGTTGGGGTTTAGCAATTTTTTGTTCTCATTCACAATTTTAGGATTTGATATAACAGCAATGTTGTTATTTGCCATATCATTTAGCAATGGTTCACTAATTTTGTCTTCAACATAAATACGGATATGAGGCGTTGATTTAAAAAGAGCTTCGTCTGAATCGCGGTTAAAACCAAGCACCAGCGAATTTAGGAAAATAAAAGCTGCAATACCAATGGCTGCTGCAAACGAAACAATTACGGTCTGTTTCTTCTTAGCTAAGATATGCGTGAAGGCTATCTCTAAATCAACATTGTGTTTAATTTTTGGAATTATCTTCATAGCTATCTTTTGTCTAAAATCAATATTGTATTTTCATCTACCCCCCCTTTAACTTCAACCCAATCAGTCGATATTATTCCCGTTTCAATTTTCACTTTGCCTTCGCCTTTCACATTTACCAAATTTCCATAATCAAGGTAACTTCTTGGTATTACCAAAACATTCTCTTTTTCTTCCGTCAGGATATTTGCCTGTAATTGAGTGCCTGACATCAGGAAAGGCAATGAGTCGGTAAAAACTGCTTTGCAATAAAACGATTGGGTTTGTTTATCAAAAGATGGATATATTTCTGTTATAATTGCATCTAAAATATCTCCTCTATGTGTATTTAATTCAATTATCACTTTCTGTTTTAGGTTTATTTCTGACATGCTCGATTCGTCAATACTCAATTTAGCGTAAAGATTTTTTGGATTCCCGATGGTTGCGATAATCTCACCTCTTCTTACATAATCGCCTAATTCTTTGTTCCTAGTATAAATTTTACCCCCAACCACGGCACGCAACTCATTATTGCCTTGTAACACTTTATTTACTTCGCTTTGCGATTTTTGTGCAATCAGTTGCTGTTCGGCCAATTGTTTTTGCTGATTGTAGTTTTCTTTCAATGATAAATAATTGGCTTTTGAATTTTCATAAGCCAGAAGCATGTTTTCGTATTCAAGTTTTGATACGCTATTGCTCTCATACAATTTCTTATAACGCTCTACTTGTTGCTTGTCTTGATTCATTTTGAGTTCTGTCGCCTGCATATTGGTTTCAATTTGTTTTAAAACAGGGGCATCAGGCAAAGTATTGGCTTTTGCAATATTCAACAGCATATCCGCACTTTGCGAATTAATATCATAGGTTTTATTGTCGATTACTGCCAAGAAATCGTTTGTTTTCACAATGTCCCCTTCTTCAAAATTCAGACTTATCAAATAGCCATCGCTTTGAGAGGTAAGATTATACAGATTGACAGGAACTAACACTCCAGATGCAAATACTGTTTCTGTAATATTTTTTCTCACAGGTTTTGTGGTTTCGCCATTTTTACTACACGAATTAAGCAGAACTAACCCTGCAACTATTGGAATTATAAATTTTATTGTTCTCATTTTACTATATTATTAATATCAATTTTCGATTTTAGGTAAAGTAAATTTGCCAAAGCACTGCTGTGGCTTAAACGACTTACAATCTTATCATTAAAGGCAATTAATAATTTATCTGACGAAAGAATATCCATATTAAACTGATTCATTGCCAGATGATAGTTTTGTTCTTTGAGTTCATAAATCTGTTTTGCCGTTGTAAACTGTGAAAATGCCTTTTCGTAATCCAGAACAAGCTGACGGTTGTTGTTATCATTCTGTAATTTACTGTGTTCGGCATTTTGTAATGCGATAGTGCTATTTACTTTCGATATTTTGGTTTGAGTAAATCTGTTGACATCAGGAAAAGACATGCTCAATTTTAATCCAATGTATTGAGAATTTATCCATTGAGCATCTTTATCAAAAAACATATCGTTATTGTTTTGTTGCCATGCATCGTAATATACAAACGACAGGGTAGGAAGTTGCATCAAATGATTGGCTTTAAAATCGGCTTTGGCGATATCATATTTTAATAAAGACGATTTATACACAAGCTGATTATCAACATCTAAACCAACAGCTATGTTTTGATTATAATCAACTGGTTCATCAATTAAAATTGTGATATTCTCGGGGATATCACACAAGATTTTAAGACTGAGATACTGTTGTTGTAATGATGCCTCCAACTGTTTAAGTTTGTCAACAAGTATCAGTTTATTGATTTTTGCATCGTTCAAATCCTGTTGCCTCACAATGCCTTCGGAATACTTATTTTCCATATTTATAAGCAGGGTGTCAGCAATAAGCAAGCTTTTCTTTGTAAGTTCAATTTGCTCCTGTAGTGAAACAATGTTATGATAAACGGCAGAAATGGATTCAAAGAGCAATTTCTTTGCAAGTAAGTTGTTGACCATTGTCAGTTCTGAATTTTTGCTGGCACTTTGTAGTTTCGCCCATGCGGCAGGGTTAATAATGTCGATTTGCGGTGCAATGTTCAGGTTTCCGATGTATTGCTGTCCCATTGTTACTTCTTTAAATGTTCCAGGTGCACCGCCAAATGCTTCGCCCGGCATAAAAGAAACAGGAAGTTCAATATTATTGGTCAGGTTAAGATTGGTTGGCATCCTGAAATTTACCAGTCCTGCCTGAGCCGAAACCTTTTGCCATTTTGCCAATAAAGCCTGTTGTTCTGTTGTTTTTATAGTTATACTGTTTTGTTCAGCATAATCTAACAGCGAATCAAGGCTACTAAATCTTAACTCTGTTTGTGCTCCTGCTGTTTGAAAAAGCAAAAGCCATAAGATTGATGTTATTATTAAATATCTCATTTAGCTTATTTAATTTTCACGTTTATTTGAATATTACAATTGTTGTTCATATAAAATTATTGAATGATACATTCGTGTTCTTGAGAAGTATGAGCACTGAAATATCCTAAAATCCCCCCTTCTATGTTAGTATAAGGATTTGCCGGTGTCGAGGAGTTCATCGGACCTCCTGAAAGATTTGAAAAGCTATTAAAATACTCATAAACATTTTTATCAATACACTGCATAATTATTTTTAAAGTGTCTCCTTGAGATAGTTCTCTTTTAAAACTTTTAAGCGTATTTTCAACCTCTAATCCATTGATTAATCTATCATCAAAAACATGATCATTTGAAAATTCTCCATTTACTATTTCTACAAACCGATAATAATTATTTTCGTCTATTGGGTCAGAATATTTTACAATTACTTCGTACGAATTTGTTGCCCCTGGATTACCGAAACCTCCAGAAAGTGAAGATTTTTTTACAATTAAAGAATCAAAATTTATCTGATTTGGTATAGTTGAATTAGATGTTAAGATCTTATTATCAGTCTCAAAACTTATTGAATATGTATAGCCTATTTTACCTGTTAAAATGTATGACTTATAAGTACCTGGTTCCGTTTCAGTCAATATTTCGGTATTACCTGTATTATCTGATATTCTTATTAATGCTCCTTCTCCTTTTGGGAAAATATTATTTTCATCAAAATTAACAGATTCTGTTAATTTAATTATCGCCGGTTCATCAATTGAAATATTACCTTCAACAACTATTTGGGGACTTGAAGAGTTCAGGTCTGTGTCAATTTTTTCTGTACAATTGGTTAAAAGAAAAGCTAAAAACATCAAGAAGAAAACTCTTAGTTTGATTCGATTTTCAATGGTTAAATGACTTTTATTCATGATTATGTTGTTAAAATTTGAAATTAAATGAGATTGATGGAATGAAAGTAAACAGATACGTTTTTTCAGCTATTGTTTTTGTTGGATCATCAGGGTCTTCTATAAAATCAATAGTAAAAACATTCTTTCTTCCATAAGCATTACTTAAGGAAAAACTTAATGTGCTTTCATATTTTTTGGTTTTCTTCAAAGTTTTTGTAGCGGCTAAATCTAATCTGTGATAATCCTGCATTCTGTATCCATTTCTTTCAGTATAATAAAATTCTACATTCCCATTTATTTCATATTTGCCACTGGGAAATGTAACGGCATTTCCTGTGTTAAAAACCCAAGTTGCTGACAAACTCCATTTTTCATTCAAATCAAAAATACCAACAATTGACAAATCATGTGTTGCATCTTGTTTTGCTGGATACCACTCACCTTTATTGACTCCATCAATCTGACGTTCAGTCCTTGAAAGTGTATATGCTACCCAACCATTGATTCGACCAAATTTTTTCTTTATCATCAGTTCTAAACCATATGCCCTGCCATTACCAAATAGTAATTCTCCTTCTAGATGTTCATTTGCACGTATTTCTGCACCATTTTTTAAATCTATCTGATTTTGCATCCATCTGTAATATATTTCAGTGGATACTTGGATTTTATTGTTGAGAGTATTTTTAAAATAACCCAATGCAATCTGGTCGCTAATTTCCGGCTTAACATTATTACTTGACCCTATCCAGATATCTGTTGGTGTTGAAGTTGTGGAATTTTGAATTAAATGCAAATTTTGAGTATTCCTTGAATAGGATGCTTTTATTGAATTTTCTTCGTTTAAAATATATGTAACATTTAGCCTCGGTTCAAGATTTACATAAGTTTTAACGATTTCTCTACTTTTATAAGTAAAAGTATCTTTTACTAAACCATCTTCGTAAAGATAAAAGTCGCCAGGACCAAGCAAACTAAAAGTTGTGAGTCTTAGTCCGTAATTTATCTTTAACATTTCATTTAATACATATTTGTTAGAGAAATAAATACCATTTTCTAATGCAAATCTGTCTTGTAAATCTATTGGATTAAGACTTGACTCTTCAGAAACATCCAACTGACCTGGTGTAATTGTGTGTTTCATGCTGCTAAATCCAAATGTTAACGTGTTTTTGTTGTTTGCAAAATATTGAAATTCATGTTTTAAGTTCCAATTTTTAATGATTGAAGTTAAACTGAAATCATCAACATCTCTTAACATGGTCGCTTTATAATCATAATCAGAATATATTAAAGAAGTATTGCTAAATAACCGATTATTCCAAATATGATTCCATCTGATTGTTCCAGTTACATTTCCCCAGTCAATACCAAATTTATCCTGAAAACTTAAAACATCTCTACCAAAATATCCTGAAAGAAATATTCTGTTGTTTTCATTTATTTTATAGTTAGATTTAAGATTCAGATCGTAGAAATAGAGTTTATTATTTTGAAATTTCTCATTTTGCGATAGTCCTAAAAATAAATCTGCATAAGTTCTTCTTCCCGAAATTAAAAACGAACCCTTATCAATGATAATTGGACCTTCAATATTGATTTTGGAAGAAATCAATCCAATACCACCACCCAAATGAAATTCTTGATTATTTCCTTCATTCATTTTAATATCCATTACCGATGAAATTCTACCTCCGTATTCAGCAGGGGCTGTACCTTTATAAAGAGTTAAATCTTTTATAGCATCGCTGTTAAATATTGAAAAAAAGCCCATTAAATGATTCGTATTATAAACAGTTGCTTCATCAAGTAATACTAAATTTTGGGAATTATTGCCTCCTCTAACGAACATTCCACCGCTGCCTTCTCCTGTCGTTTTTACTCCAGCTGTCAATGTTAAGGTCTTTATTACATCTTGTTCTCCAAACAATACCGGAATTTTTTTTATCTCTTTAATTACAATTTTTTCTATTCCAACATTTTCTGATATTATATTATCATTTCTTCTCTCTGCACTTATTATTACCTCTTCCAACGTTTCTGAATCCGTATTTAATTTAATATCTAACTTTTGATTAGATGATAATCCAATATCTTGATTTACTTTTTTGTATCCAGTGTAACTTATTTCAAGAGTATAATTCCCCTTTGGTAAAGTCAGAGAATAATAACCATAGGCATTGCAAATAGCACCAACTCCTTTAAGTTCTTTTACAATGATTGAAGCCCCTATCATAGTTTCACCTGTTTGTTCATCGGTTATGCTGCCGCTGATAGTATACTTTTCCTGGGCATGTGAGCCTTTACTAAAAAAGAAAAAAAAAGTAATTAATATAATTAAAACGTGTTTCATGCTATTTTGTTCTGATAAAAAATTTGAGTTTTACGAATAAAAAGCTTTGTAACTGTCAATTGAAATTTGTTTTCATTTATCAATTCAATTTCGCATTGAGCAGTATTTCCGGAAGTTGATTTCAACTTGCCTTTATATTTTCTTGTTGAGCTATTATAAACCAAACTGTTTAAAAGCAAGTGTCCGATTTTGTCGTTTGAATTTGCATCAGAAACATTGATTCTTTTTCCAAAGAACATATTATTTTGGCTGTATGTTTCTATAACATTTCCGTTTTCCTCACTTTTCCATTTTCCTTCAATTGCCGGTTGCGAAAAACTAAAGAGTGAGAGTAACAATAAGCTTATTAGAGATATGCTTTTAAGGATCATGGTTTCACTTTTTTAATAATACTTTAAACGAACTAATCAAGTTCTTACCCCTTTGAATTAAATCAAATGAATATTCAGCCATTTTCCATTGTTTTACCAACATTCTTACACTGCCATTAATCATTACAGAAACAGCTTCTGGGTTTATATCACTTCTTATTTCACCACTTTGCTGTCCCTTTTGTATTAGAGCCGACAAATCGGAAATACTTTTTTCAACCTTTAAGCGGGTTTTTTCAACCAATGTGGGTTCATTCTGAAATAAATCTTCGGCAAATACAACAGAAACCAAGGTGGGTTTTTCGGTGAAAGCACTGAAATGATGTCCAAGCCTTTTTTCAAGTATTCCAAATGCACTATCAGTTTCTTTAATTTCATTTGATTTTGATTGTTCACTAATAGAATCGAGTATTGCAATTAGAATTTGAGTTTTACTTTCATAGTGTCTGTAAATTGCAGATTCGACAAGTCCAATTTTCTTAGAAAGATTCTTAATTGTCAAACTTTGTATTCCGCTTTCTGCTATTATTTCAAGCGAAGCGTTTATTATTTCTTTCTGTCTTTCTGTGAATTCAGGATTCATATTAATAAGAGTGTGAATATTCGCTCACAAAGATAAGTCATTAAAATTGAATTTGTCAAGCATTTTGTCCAAAAAAAGTTTATCATTCAAAATATGTCTATTTTAATCAATTACCTTTTTTATTAACCAAAAAGATGTTGTTCTCTCTTCTATATAAGAAATAAACGCACCTTTAAATTTAGAATTTATTTATGCAATATATCTCATAATCTGACCAATCAACCTTTGCTACAACAGTTACATTAAACAATGGTGTACCTTTAGAAAGTGTATCAAAAATGCATTTCCATTCTTCAATTAATATGACTAAAATTTATGCCAGATTACTAGATAAAAAAGTAGGGAGAGATATGGAGCATTTACGCGATAATTTAATATCTAGCTAACGTCCACAGCTATAGCCCCGTTAGCTTCTCACGGTTTTCAAACTAAGGATTAACAAAAGTAATTTAAGAAAATTAATAAAGATATATACATAAATTACAACCATTTAATATATTTGTTAAAAAATATTTTAACAAACATAAAGACAAGGATATGAAACATCATTTGAAAAATAATTGTAAAAAAACAGTAGAATAATTTGGAAGTTAGTAAATACTAACTAACTTTGTATTGTATTTAATTATAATTAATCAAATACTGTAATATTTTAAAAGATGCAAACAGATAGACAAAAAGAAATAGTAGAAGTAGCTTTAGACTTAATAGCCAAAAAAGGAATACAGGGTTTAACAATCAAAAATATATCAAAAGAAATTGGGATTTCTGAACCTGCTCTTTATCGTCATTTTGAAAGTAAAACAGCTATTTTATTAGCCATTTTAAACAACTTTAAAGAAATGGGTGCAATGCTTTCTGAAATGATGGAAACTTATGATGATACTGCTTTTGAGAAAATTAAATTTATGTTCTCAAAAATGATGGAAATGTTTACTGCTCAACCATCAATAATTTCTGTAATATTTTCTGAAGAAATCTTTAAAAATGAAGAGCTTTTAAAAGATAAGATTAGAGAAATATTAAATTTAAATCAAAAAACAATTGAAGGAATAATTGAAAAAGGTCAGGAAGAAAATAATGTAAGAGTAGATATTGATAAACAAAACCTAGCTTTAATTATGATGGGTTCTCTCAGGCTCCTCGTCAAAAGATGGGATTTGAATAATTATAATTTTAACTTAAATGAAGAAGGTAAAAAATTAATTAATTCATTAAAACTAATAATTAGCTTTTAATTTAAGCTAATATTTTTTTTGTGAAAAAAGTTAGTTAGTATTAACTATGTAAAATAAATTAAATGGAAAAGCTATTAAAAAAACTATTGAAATTACCTTGGGTATCACTTTTAATTATAATTATAATAAGTGCAGGTTTCTTTTATATAATGAAACAAAATTCAAGAATGGAAACAGATCTTGATAAATACATGCCACAAGATCATCCTGCATTTGTTTATAGTGATCAAGCTGAAGAATGGTTTGGTATAAATGATGGAATTATAGTTGCCTTAGAAAATAAAAAAGGAATTTATAATTCTGAGACACTAGATACTCTTAAGCAATTTACAAAGACTTTACAGAGATTAGATGAAATTGAAAAAGCAGATGTAACATCTTTATATACTGCCGATAATATTATTGGTAATGATGAAGGTATGGATGTAAAACACTTTTTTAAACGTGTTCCAAATTCAAAAGACAAGTTGAAAGAGCTACAACAAAATGTGAAAAATAATGAAATGGTTTATGGGAGACTGGTTTCAACTGATGAAACAGTTACTGTAATAATCGCAGAAATACAAGATGATGTTTTCTCTCAGGAATTTTATAATGAAATACTTGAATTAGCAGCTTCTTTTGAAACAGATGATATAAAAGTTCATGTTGCTGGTCGTCCAATTGTAGAGGGTACAATGGCATTGCTGGGTCCTGCGGATATGATGCGAATGGTTCCTATTGTTTTGTTGGTAATCACTTTAGTTCTATTTCTAATGCTTCGTAGTATAAAAAGCACACTTCTAACAATGGGGGTTGTGTTCTTTAGTACATTATGGGCTTTTGGTGCAATGGCATTATTTAATATACCAATTTATGCTGTTTCAACTATGATTCCAGTAATGCTTATTGCAATAGGGGTTGCCGATGGAATTCATCTTTATAGTCATTTGCAATTATTCTTGCGGAAAAATCCAAATGCTACTAAAAAGGAGGCATCTATTGATATGATAAAAAATATGTGGAAACCTGTAGTAATGACTTCTATAACAACTGCTGTTGGTTTTGTTTCCTTGCTTACTTCACAGGTTTATCCTATTAAATATTTTGGAATTTTCACAGCTTTTGGAGTGCTTATGGCAATGATATTTTCTTTAGTATTGATTCCTGGAGGAATAATGTTGTTTGGTTTGCCAAAAGTAAAAAAGCTTAAAACTAAAACATCAGAAAATGGGGGATTTGCTTTTCGCTTTGCTACAGCTTTAATTAAACGCAAAAGTATTTCTATTGTTGTTACAGCATTAATAATAATAGGCTCAATAATAGGATTGCAAAAAGTGTGGATCAATTCTAGTTTCCTTGATAAATTCGAAGATGACAGCGAAATAGTATTGACAGATGAGTTTATAAATGAGCATTTTGGAGGCACAACAACATTGAGCTTAATTCTCGATGCTGGTGATAAAGAAGGTGCATTTAAAGATCCTGAAGTTCTAAAGCTTGTCGATAAAATGCAAAGCAAAGTCGAGAATGAGGTGAAAAATTCAGAAGGGAAGATAATCGTAGGTAATTCTTTTTCACTTACTGATTATGTAAAACGAATGAACAAAGTAATGAATGCCGATAAAGAGGAATTTAATGTAATTCCAGAAAGTACAGAAATGGTTGCTCAATATTTATTGCTTTATGAAATGTCAGGTGATCCCGAAAACCTTAACAAAGTAGTTGATTATGATTATGAAAAGTTAAATGTAACATTTCAGCTAAAAAGCGATAATTCAAAAGCAATAAATTCGACAATTGTAGTTATTGAAACTTTTAAAGATGATTTCAGAAAGTATGGTATTTCACTAAAATATGCGGGTAGCGGCTATAAAGGACTTGTTTTTACAGATCTTATCCTTGAAGGACAAATAATGAGCTTAATTCTATCTCTTATTATAATAGTGATTTTATTGTCTTTAATGTTTAAGAATATAAAAATAGGATTAATAGGTGCTGTACCAATAATTATTACAGCATTAATCAGCTTTGGAATAATGGGATTTTTAAATATTCCACTAAGCACAACAACAGCTTTATTGTCTAGCATTGCCATTGGTATAGGTATTGATTATGCAGTACACTTTTTGGAACAGTATCGCACCAATGCCAAAAAAACTGGCGATAAATTACTTACAGCACAAAAAACAATGGCTCATTCTGGTAGAGCGATATTATTTAATGCCATTGTTGTAATTGCAGGTTTTATGGTATTACTGTTTTCTGTATTTCCACCAAATAGAGATTTGGGAGCATTAGTATCACTCAATATGTTTACAAGCTTTGTTGGTACACTTACTATTATGTTGATAATCTTATTTGTTGGCAATATCTATTTCAAAAAAAAAGAAAGTAATTAAATAATCATTAAAAAATTGAAATCATGAGAAATTTAAAATTAACAACAATCGTAATTGCAATATTAATTGCAGTAAGTTTTAGTGCTGAGGCACAATTGACAGGTACACAAATAATAGAGAAAACTTATAATCGTGCAACTGGCGATGACCAAACGTCTATGCTTACAATGACACTTACAAACAAACAGGGTAAGCAAAGGATTAGAAAAATTAAACAATTCACAAAAGATTTTGGTGATGTTGAAAAAAGCATAATGTTTTTTCAATCACCTGCTGACGTTAAAAATACATCTTTTATGAGTTGGAGTTATGATGCTGATAAGTCTGATGACCAATGGATTTATTTGCCAGCACTTAAAAAGACTAAACGTATTTCAAGTGATAGCAAAAGCGATTATTTTATGGGGTCAGATTTTACATATGACGATCTTGGTGACCGTAAATTAGAGGCAGATAAACACAAACTTTTAAAAACCGAAACTGTAAATGGCAAAGAATGTTATGTGGTTGAAAGTAGGTCTAAAGACGAAGATTATATGTATTCAAAGACAATTGCATGGATTAACAAAGCAAATTTTATTGGAGTTAAAAAGGAGTTTTACGATGAAGATGGTGAACTCTTAAAAGTATTAAGCATAAAAAAGTATGAGAAGATTTCAGGATTTTGGATTATAACTAATTCAGAAATGAAAAACGTTCAGAAAAATCACAAAACAAGTATGATATTAAGTAATGTTAATATTAATACTTCTGTTCCTGCTACAAAGTTCACCGAAAGAATGATGATGAGAGGATTGTAATTAATTATGAATTCAGAATTAACAATTTCTGAAACCATTAAACGATTGGATAAATGAAAATGATAAATAAACTTAAAATATTATTGCTGATTAGCACCTTTTTCTTTCTTTCATGTGAAGACATGTTCGACTACTCGTCTTATGTTGTAGATTTTGAGGGAGAAGATAAAGATGTTAATCAGACTAATATTAAAAGTTTATTGCAAAAAGATGCAGGCTCTACTATCAGAATAGCTTTTACTGGCGATACACATCGTGAATTTGATGAGTTTGACAGTTTTGTTAACGAGGTAAATTCTTTAAATAATACTACTCCCATTGATTTTGTAATACATGTTGGTGATATTGCTGATTTTGGATTACCACAACAATACCTATGGGGAAATTCATTTCTTTTAAATTTGAATTGTCCCTATTTTGTTGTTTTAGGAAATCATGATTTGGTAGGAAATGGTAGTCTAGCATATAGTGAGATGTTTGGTGAATATGATTTTAGCTTTATTTATGGCAATATAAAATTTGTATTTATTAATACTAATAGTCGTGAATTCAGTTTTAATGGAGAGGTTCCGAATGTAAATTGGTTAGATGCACAATTAAAACCCTCTAGCAATTTTACAAATGCTGTGGTAATATTTCATATACCACCTATGGATACAGATTTTGACTCAACATTAGAAGCAGATTTTCATTCAAGCATTGCTAAATATAATAATGTTCTGTTTACTGTTCACGGGCATTTACATCATCATGTTGTTTATACTCCGTATCCAGACAGTATAAAATATGTTAATGTATATAGTGTTTCTAATGAGAAATTTAATCTTATAAGTATTACTGATGGAAAGTTTGAACTTGAAACATACGAATTTTAAAGTATTTCTGATTTTAGTTTTTATCCTGCTAATTAGTGTGGAGTCGTGTTATAGTCAAGATACCTCTAAAGTTGATTCTGCTGCTTATAAAAAATTCTTGCCCGATTATGTGAAATTGCAATTTGCAGGTGGTATAGGATTTTTGTCTTCAGGGCTTGGTTATACTTTTTTTGATCACAAATTAGACGTTTCTTTTTTTTATGGGTATGTTCCAAAGTCATATACAGTAGATGATCTACATAGTGTGAGTTTGCAATTAACAGCTAAACTATTTAGTATTAAAAAATATAAAAATATTGAAATATTGCCATTAAATATTGGATGGTTTGTACATCATACTTTTGGAAATGAATATTGGGTAAGTTTACCAGATAATTATCCCGAAGATTATTATTGGTGGTCGCCAGGAAGAAATGCAGGAATATTTTTAGGTGGAGAAATAAAAACGAAATTATTTGCAAATAAAACACCTGCATCAGGAATAGCATTTTATGCCAGAATTGGAACACGAGGTTTATATTTATCAAGCAAATTCGGGAATTCAACTATTCCAATAAAAGATATAATTGAACTTGGCTTTGGAGTAGCTATTTATCGTTAAAGTAAATATTATTCATTTTAGAATAATAGATAGAAGAGTTAATTATTAATTAAATAATAAAAAGATGAAAACAAAAGGACTAATATTGATATTGCTTTTAGTAGCAAGTCAACTTGCAATGGCACAAGAAACTGAAATCTCAGGATTTGTTAGAAATTATACGGGTGTTTTATACGAAGATGGTGATTTTGCAATTTTGCAGAATACTCTAAATCTGAATATAGATAAGTCTGGCGACAAAGTAGCTTTCAAAGCAAATCCAATGTTGTATAGTTACAACACCGATAGTTTAAACTTGAGATTAAGAGAGCTCTATATGGATTTGTATTTCAAAAAAATTGATTTGCGTATAGGTAAGCAGCAAGTGGTTTGGGGTAAAGCAGATGGTGTTTTTATTACAGATATTGTATCTCCATTAAATTTAACTGAGTTTCTTTTACAGGATTTTGATGAAATAAGAACAGGTGTAAATGCTGTAAAATTCGATTATTATATTGGCAATAGTACTTTTGAAGTAATATGGTTAACAAATTTTACTCCAACCAAACTACCTTCTACAAATTCCATTTGGTATGTTCAGCCAGACTTTCCAATAAACCCAAGTTTCAATTGGTCTTTATCAGAAGTTAAGCCCAGTCTTGAAAATAGCGAAGTATTTGCAAAATACTCTGCCCTTACTTC
>Ga0208648_1001012_pt1 | contig 25022 bp, 25 predicted proteins | sample AntAceMetag02UKL_FD_184772 | JGI IMG/M metagenome (GOLD analysis project Ga0208648, IMG submission 184772) | Saline lake microbial communities from Ace Lake, Antarctica - Antarctic Ace Lake Metagenome 02UKL (SPAdes) (version 2) | ecosystem: Environmental > Aquatic > Non-marine Saline and...
CAACCAGGGATTACATCAGGATGCTTTACATATCTTATGGTTCTATTTGTGAATTGGAAACGCAGATATTATTAGCAGGGGATTTAGATTTAATTGAAAAAGGTGTATTGGGTACACTAAAAAAAGACATTGCAGAAAGCGAAAGAATGTTAAAGGCGCTGATAAAGTCTTTAGAAAACAAACCCTTGAATCCTTGACCCCTTGAATCCTTGGACCCTCTTCTTCAACTAAATTGGAGAAGAACCTGAAATAGGAGTAGAAAATGGAGTTAAGTCTAATTAATTGGGGAACTAAGAAACCATGGAAAACACTGACAAGTTGGCAGTTCTTATAGATGCGGACAATGCTCAACCAAGCATTGTGGATAGTTTGCTGGCAGAGATAGCAAATTACGGGATAGCCAGCGTCAAGAGAATATATGGCGATTGGACGTCAACCGGCCTGAAAGGATGGAAAGATGTTCTCTTGCAATATTCTATTCAGCCAATGCAGCAATTTGCGTATACAAAAGGAAAAAACGCAACTGACAGCGCAATGATTATTGACGCAATGGACTTATTGTACACCAGTAACTTTAACGGATTCTGTATAGTATCGAGTGATAGTGATTTCACCAAGCTGGCATCAAGAATTAGAGAATCGGGATTATTGGTGTATGGCTTTGGAGAGCAAAAGACCCCTTCCGCTTTTGTTTCAGCTTGTGACAAATTTATTTATACAGAGGTTCTTCGCGCGAAGACCGATGAAAGCGAAGCGATTGTCAAAAAATCCAGCAGGGAATTAAAACAAGCTGCAAAGCTGGTAAGTCTGCTACGAAATGCAGTAGAAGCGTCCTCTGATGAAAGCGGGTGGGCTCATCTTGCATCTGTCGGCAGTAAGATTGCAAAACAATCACCTGAGTTTGATCCGCGTAATTACGGGTATGGAAAGTTGGGTGAGCTGGTTTCTGCAACAAAACTTTTTGACATGGAAGAAAGGCAAATAGGCACTACCAATTCAAAGGCCCTTTATATTCGTGATAAGCGGAAAAAATAGATTTAAACTTAACACATGGAACAGTTGGGGATGTTCATTATATCAGCATGGCTGTTATGCTGTCTGCGAATAACATCCCTTTTTGCGTAAGCGAGCATCGATTTTTAGAAACATTAATAAAACCGTCTTTCTCAAGATATGCTATTTTTTCAGCAAACTTTTGCTTGAAGTTTACCTTGAACTTATCATCAAAACTATCTGTTTTTATACCCTCTTTAAGCCTGAACCCAAGAGAAATAGCCTCTATGATCTGCTGTTCAGAGGACAAAACCTCCTTCCCTTCCATGGAAAGCCTGTCTTTACGTAGATCTTCAATATACTTTAACACACTGCAGGCATTCCAGCAGCGCACAGGCTCTATAAATGAATGTGCTGAAGGGCCAAGCCCTATATAAGGAACTGAGGTCCAGTATTTCATGTTGTGTCTTGACACATTTGCATGCCCGTCTGATCCAATAAGCGCAAAATTTGATATTTCATAATGAACATATTTATTCATGCTTAAAAACGCTGATGCTGTTTGAAACATGCTGGTTACGGATTTGTCAGGCAAAGAATGAAATTCCGTTTTGTGCAGGGCTTTATGCATTGGAGTGCCTGGCTCATATGTAAGCATGTAACAGGAAAGATGCTCAGGCTTGAAATCAACAGCATTTTTAAGATCAAGAATAAAAGATTTTTTTGTCTGTCCGGGAAGGCCGTAAATAAGATCAAGCCCGATATTATCAAAATCAGCTTTGCGTGCCCATTTTACGGCAAGGCTTATATCTTTTACTGAATGAATCCTGCCTAAAAATTTAAGATTTGCCTCCTGAAAAGATTGCGCTCCAATACTGATTCTATTTACCCCTGCGCTGTTAAAACCTTTAAAAGATTTTTGATCCACAGTTCCTGGATTCACTTCCATTGTTATTTCAGCATGTTGTGAAATTCTGAAAAAGCGGCAGGCGTTCTCGATTATTTTACCAATATCATATGGCGTTAAAACAGAAGGAGTTCCGCCTCCAATATAGATTGTGTCAAATATAAAAGGGATATTGCCAAGAATGCGCATCTCGCGAATCAGGGCCTTAAGAAATGCCTCCTTAAGTGACAGCTCTGTTATTGAATAAAAACCGCAATAAGGGCATTTCTTTAAGCAAAAAGGAATATGAATATATATGCCTGACGGCTCACTTTTATCTGCATGCATAATGGTTTTGGTCCAGTTACTCTCATCTTCCGAAAAATAATAAATATTTCAGGCAGGATTACAGGAAGGAGAAAATTTATACAAATCTTTGCGTAAGCTCATCTATGGTTTTATCTGCATTTTCAGGGGTAATTCCAAGCTCCCGGCAAATTTTTTCAACCTTTGCCATTCTGCGGGCATTGTTAACATCATTGAGGCAGTAAAAGACCCCTGTTCTCCTGCCTACCTGATACAGACACCTCTGCTTAGTGTCCATTAAAAGAAATGACCGGATAACAGAAAGCATCTGCTCCTTATCTTCAGGCATGACGCCTTCCACTTCTTCAAAAAGATTCAAAACATGATCGCTTTTTATAATACTTGTAATATTATCAAGGTTTTCAATAAGCATCAAGATCTCTTTGGCTGTCATAAAATCAGTGCATTTTTCAAAATACCCTGCCTTATAATCCTCAAAAAGGGGTGCTCTGCGAGGGATTGTCAGGGTTCTGATACGGATAAAATCAGGATTTATACTGTTTAAAGCATCGGCTGTTTCCAGGGCATGAATCTCAGAATACTTTCTTCCTCCAAGACCCGGCATTATATACTCGGAAAGCTCTATGCCCGCGTTTTTCACCTTAATGCCGGCCTTGACATGAGTTTCCTTTTTGACCCCCTTTTTGACCATCTTAAGGACAATATCAGAGCCGGACTCAAGGCCCATGTGTATTCTGTTCAAACCCGCATCTTTTAAAACAGCCAAATCATCAGCATTTATCCTCGCAACTGTATGAGACCGTGCATAGGATGTTATCCTTTTTAGCAAGGGGAAACTCTTTTTAATATGCAGTAGAATCTCTGCCATGTCAGACGGTTTAATAAACAGGCTGTTTGCATCCTGAATAAAAACAGACTGCATGCTGCTGTTAAACCAGTTCACTGCTGCAGAAAAAGCCTGTAAATCGATGTGTTTGATATTTTCTATAATTTTACCGGCATTAAATCTGCTTATGCGTCCCGATTCTCCGGCTGTTTGCTGCAGTATTTTAATATACATGCAAATCAGATCAATATCCTTTTTAACATGTTCGACAGTTCGGATGGAAAAACGAGTTCCTTTGTATAAGGTGCAAAAAGTGCAGCAATTCCATGGACAGTTCCTTGTTACCCGTATAAGAAGACTGTAAGCCTCGCTTGGCGGCCTGATTGGTCCCTGCTCAAAACCATTGTATTGATCTTTTTCTGTCATCGCAGTATATTCTCTCTGAGCTTAAAAAACTTGCAGGTGTTTAAAATATTGTTTATTAACACATTTCATAAAAAGTAGTTTTTTGGACTTTCCGAATTCACCAATATTTTACGGAGAATATTGTAAATTGAATAAAATAAAAACATTTTTTTTAATATCTGTATTTATACTTTTCTCAGTTCTTTCATGCCTTTTTCTTGATGTTATCATATATGCAGAAAAAAGTGCGGATAATGATCATTCAGAAAAAATTGTGGAAATATTACCCGGCCAGAGCTTTTCAAATATTGCCATTCAGTTAAGCAATAACGGTATTATAAAATATCCATTTAAATTTAAGCTGGCAGGACGAATTAAAGGGTATGAAAAAAAAATAAAATCAGGTGAATATATCCTTTCCTCTTCCATGACTCCGATGTCAATACTGGAAACAATAGCAAGCGGAAAGGTAAAGTTATACAAAATAACAATACCGGAAGGTCTTAACATTAAACAGATTGCATTGATTCTTGCCAGAGCAAAGCTGTGCTCTGACACAGACTTTCTAAGGTCGGCAACAGACTCATGCTTTGCGCATGATATGGGAATTAACGCTGAAACTTTTGAAGGATATCTTTTTCCTGAAACATATTTTTTTCCAAAACATATAAGTACGGAAAAAATAATAGCTGCAATGGTTAAGCGTTTCAGGTCAATATTTAAACCTCAATGGCAAGAAAGGGCAACAGAACTTAACCTGTCTATTCACCAGGCAATAACACTTGCATCGATTATTGAAAAGGAAACCGGCTCTGAATTTGAACGGCCTGTTATCTCATCGGTATTTCACAATCGTTTAAAGAAAAAAATGCGTCTTGAAAGTGATCCTACTGTCATCTACAGCATAAAAAACTTTAACGGCAACATAACACTAAAGCATCTTTCTGAATTAACCCCTTATAACACATATAAAATCAAAGGGCTTCCGCCAGGGCCAATAGCAAATCCCGGACTCAAGGCAATACAGGCAGCACTTTATCCTGATGATACTGAATTTCTCTATTTTGTTTCAAAAAAAGACAGCACACATAAATTTTCAACAAATATAAAAGACCACAATAAAGCTGTAAAAAAATATCAACTGCGCCGATAATTTGAGCGCCCTGCCATTAAAATTAAGGATCATCTCCAATTTAGTTGGAGAAAAGGGTCCAAGGATTCAAGGGTTTGTTTTCTAAAAACTTTATCAGCGCTTTTGATGTTCTTTCGCTTTCTGCTATATCTTTTTTTATGTAAAGCATCCTGATGTAATCCCTGGTTGTCTTTCTTCCATATCCTTCTGCTATATCTTTCTTCCTTGAGCGCTGAGGGTTAGCGCTTCACGAACCCTTGAATCCTTGCCTCCTTGTACCCTCTGAGATTACACCCGCTTAATTAGAAATAACCAACTTGTTTTAGCTTCTCGCCAGAGGCGAGCAAGAATTGACTACAACTAATCGGGAGATGATCCAAAATTAATAACTGAAAAACCTTATACCCTAATTGAGCGAAAGTCGAGAGTGCCCCAAACTTCAAGGCAAGCTTTAGTCGTCTACTGCGAGCCCTTGGCAACGCAGAAGTTTGTTTACGATCAATTAGGGTTTTTGGACAGTATAATTCTTCTTTACTTATACAGTATAATTTTACTTGACAAACATATTTTTAAGTTTATAAAATACGTTATTGGACAGTCTAAATACTCTCACTGTTTTAGACAGTTATTATTAATATTTAGAATTGGGTAATATTTCTTTTGGACAGTATAACTCCTCTTGGGTACTTTAACTAATACAGTTTAATTGGATGGTTTATATGGAAAATATTAAAACAGATACTAAAGTGTCTAATTCATCAACAACAGACTGGATTACAAGCAAAGAAATACTCTCAAAAACAGGTATTTCAAGAGCTACCCTCAATAATTATATTAAATTCGGGATTTTGCCGAAACCCGTTGTAAAAAAAGCGGGGATAGATCTTAAAGGAACTAAACATATAGGTTATTTTCAGAAACACGTTCTTAATGATATTGAAACAGTAAAAAACTTAAAACGTGAGGGAAAGACTATGAGAGAAATAGTACAACAATTTACCCAAAGGGATTCATCTGTGGAAAATTATCCACGTGAGAGGACAGAACAGACTCGATCAAAGCAGGCACCAGATCAGCAGATTTCCCATTTAGCCGGCCATAATAGTAATGAATATCTTTCGCTGACTTTAGATATTATCGACTCCCCTGCTTTTTTAATAAATCATAATTTTGAGATAGAATGGATCAACCATAAAGCAGAAAAACACCTTTTCAAAAGGCCTGTAAGTAAAATTCCAGATCTGGAGTCTAGAAATATATTTAAAATGTTTTTAGACCCGGAATTTCAGGCACATATAAAAAACTGGGATGAATTAGCAGGTTTCCATATGGCATTTTTGAAGAGCAAGCTTACAAGAAGCAGCTTATCAACCATTTTTCAGGATATTTCCGATAGAGAAATCAGCATATTGGAAGAAATATATGACAAATGTGACTCTAAAGGAAGTAGTATACAAAATTCACCGCTGGATTTAGTGATGCGGGATAATTCAAAGAAACCTTACCAGATTTACAGCATGCTTTTCAGAGAAGGTGTCTTTTTTATCTATGTCGAAGATGGAGTATCATATAATATCGAAAAGTTAGTATCGGACAGGACCAAAATAATAAATGGATTATTACATCAACGCATGCCCTCTTTAGTCTCATTGTGTGTTCTTGTTGCTGATTTGGAAAATTCAGTCAAGATAAGCGCAGAGTTGCTTCCTGAAGAATATTTTGAGTTGATCAATCAGGTATGGGCTACATTGACCAGTTCTTTTGATAAATACGATGGCATCTATGGGAAACATACAGGCGATGGCATGTTGTATTATTTTATAAAAAAGCCTGGATCAGATTATTTAATGAATTCAATTAATTGCGCTTTAGAACTTAAAGAAAAGATGAAAAAGTTCAGCGATGAATGGAAAATACGCAAGGGATGGCTAAACGATATTTTGTTAAATATTGGAATCAATGAAGGTCAGGAATTTCTTGGGACTATCCGTTCATCATCAAATATTGAACTGACAGCATTGGGAGATTCGATAAATTATGCAGGAAGGTTGTCAGATTTTGCACGTTCCGGTTCAATATGGACGACAAAAAATTTAATAAGCAAATTAGATCCAAAAGAGATAGAAAAAATTCTTTTTGGTATATACCGGAAAAAAGATGGCAGGGAGTTGTTCATCCAAAACTCATTTTCACGAATAATAGATTTAGTGGATATAAATGACCCGAATTATAAAAAAAATATTGATATTGCAATGCTTCCTGTAACAGAAGTTTTAGGACGCAGGGAGAACGAGACATTTCAGAGTTAACTGGTAGGCGGTACTGGATTTGAACCAGTGACTTCTACCGTGTGAAGGTAGCACTCTCCCACTGAGTTAACCGCCCGTTATTTCTAATTATCGGCCATTTCTTTTAATTCCTTGCCGACTTTAAAAAAAGGCAGTTTCTTAGGAGAAACCTTGATTTGTGAGCCTGTTTTTGGATTTCGTCCAGTATAAGCCTTATATTTTTTAACGGTAAAACTGCCAAAACCTCTTATTTCAACACGCTCTGCCCTGTAAAGAGTTTCAGTTATTGAATTAAAAAATGTAGCTATAACATCTTTAGCATTTTTTCTGCTAAGACCTGATTTTTCTTTCAGCGCATCAATTAAACCTGATCTGTTCATGTAAAACTCCTTTAATAAATTAGCTATGTTTTGAGATTTCGGTAAGACACCTGTAAAACCATCGAACATTTTTCAAGAGTCTCGTCTTCCTGATACTTTAGCATGGCAAAAAAAATACTGACAGAACAAAAACTACAATTTCCAAAGGTCTTGACGAAAACATATATCCAATTACCTTGTTTCAAGTCAAGTATTTTCCTGCTCATTATTACTTAGCTTCTCAACTTCTTCTGGCGTAGGAAGGTCTTTAAGATCCTTTAAGTCAAATACTTCCAGAAACTGCCTGGTGGTTGCATAAATCAAGGGACGTCCTGGAATTTCCCTGCGCCCAAGCACCCTTATAAGCTTGCGTTCAAGCAACATGCGAAGAATTCCACCACAATCCACACCTCTTACATGTTCTATATCGCTTCTTATAAGCGGTTGCTTATAGGCAATAATTGCAAGCGTCTCAAGAGCAGCCTTGCTGATACGAACAGGTTTGGGGCTGATTAAGAGTTTAATCCATTTAGTATATTCCGGTCTTGTACGAATCTGATAGCCACCTGCGACCTCGCATAAATAAAAACCTCCCATGCGGGCTTCATATTCACCTGTAAGTGCCGAAAAAGCGTGCTTTATCTCACGCGTATCATCTAACGCAAGCACACTCTTGATTCGATCTATTGTAAGCGATGAATCTGAAACAAAGAGCATGGCTTCAATAATGTTTTTAATATTTTCCATTATAAATAAAAAATTCTGATGATTCCTGTACGCACATACTGGACAATACGAACAAGGCTTAGTTTGACCATTTCAAGGATTGCAAGAAGGGTCAATATAATATCACCTTTGTCAGCGTCTGAAGAAAACAGTTCTCCAAAGGTTAGTGATCCTTTTTTTTCAAGCGAATCAATTAGCTGGGCAATCCTGTCTTTTACAGATACCCTGTCCGCAGTAAGTTCCAGTCTCTGGTTCGGGGATATATTTTCAAGTATTTTTTTAAACGCATCAATAAGTTCAAACAGACAGACATTAACAATATCATCTTCACCAGGTTCTGAATAGTCCTCTTTATTAATATTTCTGTTAAAAATATCCTCACCAAGTATGCTTCTTTCGCTCAAATGTTCGGCAGCAGACTTCATCTGTAGATATTCCTGCAGCGGTTTTACAAGCTCCATGCGAGGATCATCAAATTCTTCATCTTCCTGAACGGGCAAAAGAGTCTTTGATTTTATATGAGTCAGGGTGGCTGCCATTACAAGAAAATCACCCGCAAAATTTATGTTCATTGACTTCATCCACTCTATATACTTCAGATACTGGTCAGTTATCAATGCTATTGGAATGTCATAGATGTCCACCTCGTTTTTTTTTATAAGATAAACCAGAAGGTCCATGGGACCTTCAAAAACACCATTAAGCTGTACCTTATAAATTTTTTCTGACACAGTAATTTGTTCCGTAGTTTATTATACCCTGATTGATCGTAAACAAAATAAGAAAACAGGTAACGTGTTAAAATAGCTATCATTCCTGTTATATTTTCAGGCAGTTAATACATCTTGAGACCTTTGCAAAACCTCCCCTTTTGCCTAATTTCTGCGTCAGTCTCAAATTTTAAGCCTCGAAATACTCAATGTATTCCTACGTTTAAACCTGATTTAAAATTTGGTCGCCTTCCTTGAACTTAAACAAAATTGAACATTTTTCAAAGGTCTCATTTTCTATTGATGAATTATAGTTTTAAAAAAACGAGCGGAGCGAAATCCACATTCGATGTTTACCCGCCTTCGGCGGCGCCAGAGGCGACCAGGGTTCATCTTTTTCATACAAAATGAATCCCCTCTGGGGATAAACCAAAGCCTGGTCTTTCGGGACCGGATTCTTTACTTACTCAGATATTTTCATCGCAGCTCTAACCTCTTCCATGGTCTTCTGCGCAACCTTCCTTGCCCTGCTGCATCCGTCCAGTATAATCTCATCGACCAATTCAGGCCGTTCTTCATAGTATTTTCTTTTATCAGTAACAGGCTCAAGAGCCTTTATGAGATTTCCGGCCATTATCTTCTTGCATTCAACACAACCTATTTTAGCCTCTCGACATTCCTTATTTATGCTGCTTACAGTTTCGCTGTCACTGTATAGTTTATGAAATTCAAAAACATTGCATACATCGGGATTGCCTGCATCGGTTTTCCTGGCACGCTGAGGATCGGTAATCATATTAGCAACACTGGAAATTACAGTATCCGGGCTGTCTGATAAGTATATGGCATTTTTGTAGCTTTTGCTCATTTTGCGACGATCCAGGCCAAGGATTTTAGATGTATTGGTTAAAAGCGCCTTGGGTTCAGGAAATACTTTGTCATAAAAATTATTGAATCGCCGCGCTATTTCCCTTGTAATCTCCACATGCGGAACCTGGTCAACTCCTACCGGCACACCTTCTGCCTTATACATTATAATATCTGCGGCCTGGAGAACAGGATAACCTAAAAATCCAAGTGTGGACAAATCTTTATTGCTGAGCTGGGCAATCTGTTCCTTGTAGGTTGGATTTCTTTCAAGCCAGGGAACAGGTGTTATCATCGAAAGGATAAGAAACAACTCCGCATGTTCCTTGATGTGAGACTGGATAAACAATGTACTCTTTTCAGGCGAAAGGCCTGCGCTTAACCAGTCAATCATCATATTCCTTATATATTCTGAGATTGAACTCGTATCTTCATAATCACTTGTTAATGCATGCCAGTCAGCGATAAAAAAAAAGCATTCATATTGTTTTTGCATTTCTACCCAGTTTTTAAGTGCGCCATGCAGATTGCCAAGGTGAAGAGGCCCTGTTGGGCGCATTCCACTTACAATTCGTTTTTGTCTGGTCATCTAAAAGCTCCTTGTTAATACAAAAAATAAATGCAGCCCGTCACTGCTCAAAAATAAAGTCATCAGTTTTGGAATAAACGCAAACAGGCTGCCAAGTGAATTTGAAAGAAGTAAAAAAATTATTATTATAAAGCCAATATTTTCAAAACGTGCAATCTTATACCTTAAATTTGCAGGTAAAAACATGACAAGCACCCTGCTTCCATCTAAAGGCGGAATAGGAATCATGTTGAAAATTCCCAGAACAATATTGATCATTACGCTGTAGCCAAGCAAAAGAAAAATTTCAATTGCAAAAAACTTGAAAAAATAATGGAATTCCCGAAAATCGAGTTTAAGCAAAAGTTGAAAAAGCACCCCGCATATTACTGCCAGAGTCAGATTTGCCAACACTCCTGCAGATGAAACAAGAATCGTTCCCCTGCGATAATCACGCAGCCTGGAAAAATTAACAGGAACAGGCTTTGCATAACCAAATATAAATGGCGCTGAAGACAAAGCCAGTATTGCAGGCATGAGAAACGAGCCGACAAAGTCAAGATGCTTAATGGGGTTTAAAGTCAGCCTGCCTGCAAGCAGCGCGGTATTGTCACCCATCCTGTATGCCACATAACCGTGTGCCACCTCATGGATTGTAACAGCAAAAAGCAGAGTTATTATTTTTATAATCAGTTGATTTAAATTAAAGTCTTGAAACATATTTTTTCACAAATTTAAATTCGTCTTCTGTTGTTTTTAGTTTCCCGTCCAGTTTTGCGTATAAAACAGCATCCAGCACTTCTTTATATACAGGCCCCTGTTTCAGGCCCATTTCCATTAAATGCTGACCTTTGACGGATGTGCTGATATATCTCAGCGTTGTAATATATCGTGATATGGCTTTTTTTATTCTTTTCTGTTTTGCTGCAGCCATCATATATAAAACCAGTTCTGTCTTAAAACCGAAAAGATGTTTATAAAAAAAACTGTTTTTAACTGATCTGCTTTGTTTTAAAACAAAAAGACATTTGTCGGCCTCAAAACGTTCTTTACAGATAATTGCCCTGTAATGCGGTGAAAGTTCAAGGCGGCTGCAGATTTCATTGGATATTTTATTGTCATAATCGCTGATAAGCGCAAGAAAATAAACGGCCCACTTCATATATAATTCATCTAAAAAAAGCAAATCATACCACGACATTACTTTTTTAACAGAGTTTAATAGTACAAGTGTTCCTTCCTTAATTTCTACTAAGGGATGAATCACCTTGAACAGGTTATAATCATAGAGTCTCTTAACAGCGGGCACTGGATTCTCTTCTTCAAAAATCAGGCGCAATTCATTAAATATCCTCCTGCCGCTGAGTTGTTTGAAAAAATCCATTTTTACTGCATTTTTGATAAGGCCTACAGTCAGTTTTCCTATTGTAAAGCCAAAACGCTGCTCAAATCTGATTGCTCGAAAAGCACGTGTAGGGTCTTCAACAAAACTCAGATTATGCAAAACTCTGATCGTTTTTTCCTTAATATCCTTTTGCCCTAAAAAAAAGTCTATTAACGTGCCGAACCTGTCATGATTAAGATGAATTGCCAGAGTATTTACTGTAAAATCTCTCCTGAACATATCCAGCTTTATTGAGCTCATTTCAACTGTAGGAAGCGCTGCAGGAGACTTATAATATTCCATTCTCGCGGAAGCCACATCAATTTTAAAATTATCAGGAAAAATTATAACTGCAGTGCCGAATTTTGCATGCGGATGAATACGGGCATTAAATTTTTTAGCATACTTTTTCGCAAATAATATCCCATCCCCTTCTATAACAATATCTATATCCTCATTTTTTCTATATAAAAATAAATCACGAACAAATCCACCGACAACATAAGCGCTATAACCAATTTCACCAGCCACCTCACCTGCTGCCTTCAGTCTATCTATCAAACGCTGAGGAATACGTTCATTAATAAATTTTACAACATTTCTTGTTCTGGCATTAATTTTATCCTTTTCCCTGCCTGACAGACCAGCAATTGAATCCTGTCTCTGACGCACAAGAACATTTAAAAGATCAGTACGCGTAATAACGCCTTTAATTACGCCATTGTCAACAACAGGTATAATGCGCTGCTTGTTTTCTATTACCTTCTGTTGAATTTCCGGAAGATCCGCATCAGATCCAACAACTGACAGATCTGTAGTCATATATTCTTTTACCTTAGCATGATCCAGCTTATGATAAATGGCCTTCTCGATTACCTGGCGTGATATAAAACCAGCAAGTCTGGCCTTACTGTCATTATCTCCGGTCCTATGTGTAACTAAAAGTGCATTTACGTTGTAACGCGTTAAAAAATTATTAGCATCTTTACAGGAAATGTCGGAGTCTATGGCAATGGCAGGAGAAGACATAAGATTTTTTGCCCATTTCTTCGGGATGATGTTTTTATAAAAACTCTCAACTAATTCAGGTTCAATCTGTGCCAGTGTCTTGTCTTTGATAATAGCAGAAGCAGCAAAAGAATGCCCTCCCCCTCCAAAAAAAGTAAGTATGGTTCCAACATCGACTTCCGGAATTCTGCTTCGCGCAACAATGTAAATCTTCTTTCCCATGAGTCCAAGGGCAAAGATTACGTTTATGTTTTCCATTTTAACCATTTTGTGCACGAGGAAGGCAAAATCAGATATATAATTATCAGAGGTTACACAGGTTAAAACCACTTCAATGCCGTTGATATTGTAATGGGCTTTAGACTGAATCATGTCGTTTAAAAGACCAAGCTGTTCAGGGCTTATTTCCCTGGCAATCATATCAGATACAACATTCAGGTTAGCTCCCTTTGAAACTAAAAATGCAGCAGCTATAAAATCTTTTTCAGTAGTAGAAGAAAAGGTAAAAGAGCCTGTATCTTCATATATGCCAAGGCATAAAATGGTTGCTTCATCAGGGGATAAATCTATTCCTCTTTCCCTGATGATTTCGATTAATATCGAAACTGCTGCTCCTGTTAAGAGATTAACCTCGTAATCTCCCTTTATATCATCCGGCTTGGATGGATGATGATCGTAAATATGGATTTTCAGATCGGAATTTTGCAGAATAGATGCAAATTTTCCAATTCTGCTTTTCCTTTTTGTATCGACAAGAACAAGAGTTTTAATCTTTGACAAATCAATATCGTTTATATTTGCCATATTGGAGAGATACACCATTGAATTTATGAAAAAATTTCTCAGGTTTTTTTCATATGATCCCGGAAACACCAGAACAGAATCCGGATAAAGCTTCTGGGCAGCCAGCATGGATGCAACTGCATCAAAATCTGCATTAATATGCGTAGTTATTACAGTGAGTTTTTTATCATCTGATATTGTTTTTGCCACAATCAAGTCCTGCCTTAAAATAAATTTTGAGTTCTTGACCCTTTATAATCAATTGCTTATAACACATAAAATGGTTTATCAAGACCAGATTAGTTTCTTGTTTTTACCTTGATTAAACCCTCTTTTTCCATTAGGTTGTTTTTATGGGCTATGTCTTTGATTTTCATGATGCTGAGGCTTATGAGCAATGGCTTGAAAATCCTCAAAACAGATTTTTTCTTGAGCTTGAAAAGCATCTTATGGTTGATATGCTCAAGCCTGTTCACGGAGATTCGATTATCGATATAGGATGCGGAACAGGATTATGCCTCTTGCCGTTTTTAGAAATGGGACTTAATGTAACAGGCATAGACCCGTCTCCCTACATGCTTGACATTGCAGCAAAAAATCTTGGAAATCATGCCGATCTTCACCGGGGATTTGCCGAAGACCTTCCATTTGACGATAACTCTTTCAATTATTCATGCCTTGTTACCAGCCTGGAGTTTGTAGAAAATCCTGAAAAAGCCATCGAAGAAGCATGCAGAATAACTAAAGACAGAATATTTATCGGCGCATTAAACCGTTATGCGATTAAGGGACTCCAAAGACGTGTTAAGGGGATGTTTATTAAAACCGTATATAATCGCGCAAACTTCTTCAGCATATGGGAACTGAAACAAATCATCAAGAATGTTTTAGGCGATGTTCCCATATCGTGGAAAACAATATATCAGCTTCCTGTAATACATGGAAATATTGCATCCAAAATAGAACATATCAACCTGTTGCAAAAATTTCCATTTGGGGCTTTCGCCGGCATGGTTGTTACTCCTGTTCCGCGTTATAAAACACGAGTTCTTCCGCTTAAATGTCGCATAAAGCAAGAAACCAAGCCGGCAGCTGGTTAGGAATATAGAATCATTTACCGATTATTTGTAGTCAATTCTTGCTCACCTCCGGCGAGAAGCTAAAGCAAGTGGGTTGTTTCTAATTAAGCGGGTGTGATCTCAGAGAGACCTTTGCAGAATGCGACATTTTTTCGTCAGGCGAGGAAGGCGAAAATTTCAACCGCAGGAATATATTGAATATTTCGAGGATTGAAATTTGAGCTTGACGCCGCATCACGGAAAAATGGCAGTTATGCAAAGGTCTCTCAGAGGGTACAAGGGGTCAAGAACCCTTTTTTAAACCAAATTTGAGCTTGATTGTGTAAAAATTGAGATTTTGCAGGGATCTTTGATAAGGAGCAATAATTATGGAAGCATATCTTTATAAATCTTTAAAAGAAGAAAAAGTGCAATGTAATTTATGCAGCCATCGCTGCATTATAAAAAATGGAGATCGTGGAATATGCGGTGTGCGTGAAAATCAGGGTGGAATACTTAAAACTCTGGTTTATGGAAAAATTATTGCCAGTAATGTTGATCCCATTGAAAAAAAACCCCTGTTTCATGTTTTCCCCGGCAGCAGATCATATTCGATTGCCACTGCAGGTTGTAATTTTAAATGCAAATTCTGCCAGAACGCAGATATTTCGCAGATGCCTTCAGACAATAATGGCATCATAGCCGGTGAATCATACACTCCTGAAGATGTTGTGGACGAAGCAGTAAAGGCAAACTGCAAAAGCATAGCATATACATATACTGAGCCCACCATATATTTTGAATTTGCATATGATACCGCAAAACTGGCTCATGCAAGGGGAATCAAAAACGTGTTCATAACAAATGGATACATGACTTACGAAGCCCTGGAAATGATAAGCCCTTATCTTGATGCAGCCAATGTAGACTTAAAGGCATTTAATGAAAATTTTTATAAGGAGATTGTCAAGGCCAGGCTGGAGCCCGTCAAGGAGACATTGAAGCTGATGAAAAAGCTCGGCATCTTTCTGGAAGTCACGACCCTGCTTATTCCGGGATTAAATGACGATTCAGAAGAGCTAAAAGAACTGGCTTCATTTATAGCAGGGGCTTTAGGCCGTGAAACACCATGGCATATAAGCGCTTTTTATCCAACATACAAACTTACAGACCGGCCTCCAACACCGGTTGAAAGTCTTGTTAAAGCCCGCAAAACAGGAATTAATGCCGGGTTAAAATATGTTTATATCGGAAATGTAACGGGCGAGGATGGAGAAAACACGTTTTGTTACAAATGCGGAAAAATGCTTATCAACCGTGTAGGCTTCTCTATAATTAAAAATGTGCTTAAAAACGGCTGCTGCCCCTATTGCGGAACACGAATTGATGGAATCGGGCTTGATGGATCATGAAGCATCTGGAGCGGTTTCTTGCATAGGGCAAAACCATTAAGTTCCACCATATGTAAGAGACATTGAGCAGTTTTGGAAAAAGATTGAAGCCAAAGCTTCCCGGCAAGGAAAATAATCAGTTTTTGGCCGGTCAGATTGAGTCTGGCGTTAAAAACTGCAAAAGAAAATCAATATTTACTTCTTGACGATACAAACTTATAACTCACAAAAATAAAGTTCATATAAAAAAAGTTGAATAACATATAAAAGGGTTGGAAAATTAAAGAGAAACATTTCCACTTATTAACACTGTTGGGCAAATCTCTTACCTTTTGCACAAATTGCAATTAGCGGGAAAACCTCGAATGGAGCCAAAAATGACCGAATCAAAAAGCGATGAAGCCATATCCGCCGAAGCCGAAGCCAAATTAAAGGAGATGGGCGTGCAGTTCCACAATGGCATCCCCATTTTTCCGTTCGTTCCAGACTCAATAACAGAGAGCCGATTCTATGTTATCGAAGCTGGCGATCTGCCCAACGATAAAGAGGTTCAGGAACTCATACGGAAGATGTGGCTTGAGCCCGAGGCGGCCTTCTATTACTACCATGGACACATGGGCGGTCCGACGACGGACCCCGCACTCCTTAAGGCTCGCAATCAAGGCGATATCCTCATGGATGAGTCTGAACGACGACACTATAAGCATCCAAAGAATCCCCGGGACTACGTTCGAATAGTCCCCAAAGGAAAGGACGAATACAACTGGGACTGGCAACGTGACGTCGTTGAGAAAGGGCCTGAGTTTTGGCGTGTTACGCTTGAAGTCTCGCAGAGGAAACGTGATGAACTCGACGCATGGAGGAAAATACAGATAGAAGAACGCTTTCGCCAAGAAGCACTGAAGGCAAAGTACGCATATGATGTTTTTCTGAGTTACGCAAGTGCCGACGGTACAGAGGCTCAGATCCTCCATGACAAGATCGTTAAAGCTGGCCACACCGTGTTCATGGCGCGAAAGATTCTAAAACCTGGTGACGATTTTGCAGAAAAGATTCGACTTGCGCTGCATGGCTCCCGGGAGATCTGGCTCCTTGTTAGCCCATCCAGTTCGAAGAGCGAGTGGGTTATTTCTGAATGGGGGGCAGCTTGGGCGCTCGCTAAACGAATCGTCCCAATTTTGCACCGGTGTTCACCGGAGTCATTGCCTGACCGCCTGGCGAGACTCCATGCTATAGATTTTCACCGTTGCGATGAGCCAATCGATCTATTAGGCGCCAGTGAGTGAGACTGTATCCAATTGCTGACTACATATACCCTAATATCAGAGACTTTGTCTCCGCCATCGCTGGGGCGGTCCGGCAGAGGACAATCGTTGAGGCCACTATAGTCTATCGACCACAAAGGTGATAATTGGACCGCCCAACAAGGCAAATTAACTCGGATGCAAATTCCGCTACGCTCCATTCGCACCGGTTATTTGCAGCGAACCCCGCAGTAAGATACAAAGTTAGGCGCAATTAGAATGGCGTTTTTTTGAAAAAGTATGACGAGGAAAGTTATTTTTTTACAGTGTGTATTAATACTGCGAACATTTCAAGAAAAACATTTATCAGTAATGATAGTAAAAGATAATTTTAAAACACTTCTCCTTATCCGTTGTGGAAAACAGTTAATAAGACAACAAATAGAAGTAAATGATATAGAAGAAGTACTATTCTCTTTTCGGTCTAAATGCTTTTTGAAAGCGCAAATTCAATTCTCCTTTTCTTAGCAGTTCTTTGACAAATTTAACACCAGGCAGTTTCTCCATTGCTTTGCGGATTCTATCCTGGGAAGGATGAATATATGGTTCAGTGCTGCGAGTAGAAGAATGCCCAAGAATACTCTGGATGATCAAAATATCCACATCGTTATCGTTAAGATGAGAAGCCATACTGTGTCGTAATGTATGGCAGGAGACGTTGAAGGGCGCCTCAATTTGAACACACACCAGGATTTTCTTTAGATTGTCTTCCATTGTTCGGATAGCCAGTCGGTTCCCCTTTTTGGAGACAAAAAGAGCCGGTGTGAGCCAACTGTTCAAAAACCTTTCGCGTACTGCAAGGTATTGGCACAATATTTTGATCAACTCGTCATTGACATGCAGTGTGCGGGGTTTTTTACCTTTTCCGATCACAGAGATTTTGTTTTTCTTTAAATCAAGGTTTGACAGATTGAGGCCATGGACTTCACCGACTCTCAGGCCGAGTTGATACATCAAGGCATAAACGGCATAATCGCGGATGCCCAATGTCGTATCAATATCGATGGCTTTCAATATAAGACTGATTTGCTGCGGCGTTAAGGCGCTGGGTCGTTTACGATAACCCTGCCGTATTTTCAGCACGTCATAAAAAGGTAACTCATTCGTACAGGGCAGATCATACAGTTTTAAAAAGTTCCCATAACTTCTGAGGGTAAAAATCTTCCGGTTGATGGAGGCGCCGCAGTTTTGGCGCTGTTGTTTAAGGTAGTACTGAAAGTCGATTACTGCCGGGCCGTCTATGGTTCGCAGCTTCTTTGAGCAGATAAAGTTTTTGAACAGTTCTAAATCAACGCGGTTGCTTTTAACGGTTTGCGGGCTGATCTCATAGATATCTTGCCGGTAATTGAAAAAGTCGTCAAAGTACTGGAAGAAATTATCGGGGGCTACTGCCATGAGAACCTCCTTGAGATTAGGATGCTGTCCAGTGCCAGTTGTTTCAGTTTATCCGATACGTGGATATAGATGGAAGTATCGGCAATCGAGTCGTGCCCCATCATCACCTGAATGTCGGACAAAGGAACGCCACAGTGATACATCTCTGTGGCAAAAGAGTGTCTGAGCACCCGAGGTGTAACGTAGGCAACAATACCGGCCTTTTTTGCCTGATCTTTGACAATGCGCTGTACTCGATTATTTGAGATGGCCGTTGTTTTGGTATCAGCCTGGAAAAGCGGAGCACACTTTTTGTTCGGTGTTTTGGGATGGGACAGGTATCGTATGAGTTCATCAAAGAGTCGATCTGCGACAAATAGTGCACGTTGCTTTTTGTTTTTGCCACGAACACGCAGCAGTCCGATGTGTTTTCCGTGACCGGTTTCAAAGCTGCACACTTTCAATCCGGTCAATTCACTGGTTCTTAAGCCCAGCGCCCAGAACACAGAGACCATGGTATAATTTCGCAGACCATGCCAGGAGTTTTGATCAAAGGAATTGAGCAGTTTAAAGGCGTCCCGTGTTGAGATCGGTTTTGTGCGCTGCCGCCTGCGTGTGATCAAAAGCGGCAGTGATTCGGCTGGATTTGACGCGATAGCTCCGAGTCTTTTCAAGAATGCAAAAAAGCTTTTCAGCGCATAATGATGATTTTCGATGCGGCTGTATCCGATACCGGTATTTTTAAGATACAGTATCCATTTTAGCAGTTGTGGACCTCTGACGTTAACCGGATTGGTTTTAAGTTCATTTTTAGCAAAACTGCAAAAGGCTTTGATGCTGATTGTATAGGTTTCAACTGTTGATTCAGCAAAGCCGTTAACCTTTAAAAGTTCTTTTTGGTACTGGTCTATAAGGGCAATCATAGCGCCTCCTTTTGCATATAAGGGTGTTTTTTCATATAAACGGCATACTTGTCGGGATTCAGGTGTGCGTATTTTAACGTATTCGCTCTCCGGCTGTGGCCAAGCACATGCTGCGTTATCTCGACACCGGCTACCTTATTAAGATGTGTTGCTGCCGTATGCCGAAAGAGTCGGGCGTGCAGCTTTTTATCGATACCGTTTTGATCGGCGGCAGTGCGGAAGATATCTTGCAAGGTTCGCTGTGAGATGCGCTTTTTACGCTTGGATATCAGAAACGGCCCTTGTTTACGCTGTCGTAGTTGCAAATAGTTATGGATAATTTTACAAAGACTGTGAGGCAAGATCAGATTGCGCTGGCGTCGGCCCTTTTCCCTGATCCAGATCAGTCCGCAGGTTAAATCAATATCTTCAATATTTATAGCGATCAGGGTCGATGTTCGCAGGCCCAGTGTGCCGAGCATCAGGATGATGACAAAATTTCTAAGCCCCAAAAGATCCTGAGCCTCATTGCTGAAGTAGCGGATCAAGCGATTGTACTCATTGATTGTAAGAAATTGCGGCACCGTTTTTTCAATTTTTGGATATGGGAGTTTGAGGGCAATATTTTTCGGCACATGCTGTTGGAGTGTCAAAAAGTGGTAAAATTGTCTGAGCGTCCAGACACGAGATTTTCTTACATGTATTGAGGGGTCTTTATAGTCGGCCACAAAATCGACCAGACGCATGTAAGTGATCTTTTTAACAGACTGGATTCTTAGAGATTTCAGGTAGGTTTTGAATTCATTTAGCCGGATGGCTAAAGCCTGTATGGAACGTACCGAGAAATCTGCCAGTTGACAATATTCAACAAACTGGTTGATATAACGATGAAGCATGATGGTACCTCCTTTTTGACCATTAAATCATGCTTTATCGTTAAACGCCCATTAATAAAAGGCAAGCTGTGCTAACTGCGGGGTTTATGGGTTATGTGTGAAATTTAAAATAGAAGATGCTCTGTAGAATAGCGTTGCTATCACCATCACAACAAATTCACCCAAAAGGAGGGTAACCCAAAATTGCAGACGACTCCATATGAAATAGCAATTATCGCGGGCGGCTTTACTCTCGTTGGTGCTCTCCTTGGTGCTTGGATCGGATATAGAAACGCCCTCAATCTTTACAACGTCACGGAATTCAACAAAGCCGCCACTACATTCCGAGATGCCTTTTATCCAGAACTCATCTTATTGAGACATAATGCTAAAGTTGCCGAGGCTGGTAGTTCCAGCGACCTCGGTGAATTTCTTTTTCATGGGTATATCCACCGCCACCTAAAAGCTTTTGAGGTTTTCAGAGACTATCTGTCCCCCGAAGAGAAGGCTCGCATTGATAAGGCATGGCAAGAGTATTATGGTCACTATGACCATCCAAATGAACCACGATTTGCACAGTATTCCTACAAGTCTACGGAGAGAGAAACCAAGGGCGAGGAGATGAAGCAACTTGCTCTTCAGCAAATTGAGAAAATCCTTGAATTTAGCAAACATAAATAACCTATAACCAACGCTTCGCTTGAGGGACGCTTTACAGCGTCCCTCAAGCGAAGCGTTATGACTTTTAAGGAGTCAACGATGGACTATACTTTAATGTTAGCAATTCCTTTTGGAATATTATCAAGTTTGGTGGCATCTTTTCTATTCATATTTTTAATTTATCATAAATCTAGACCAAAGCTTGATATCAGTGAGCATATAGCAAAATGTTCTGACGGAGGTTTTCTTATAAAAGTTGTCAACCGAACAAAGTATCCAGTCATTAATGTGAAGGCCGAATTGCATCGGATAAAATTACAGAATACACTTGGAGGGAAAAGAAAAAATTTCTACGAAATACCCATGAAAATTAAAGAAATATTACTTCTTACTAAATTTGAAGATACAAAAACAAATGAAAGATATGCATGGGTATTCCAAACTAGGGAAGATTTATGTCAGGTTTTTGAAGAAGGGGAAAATCTGCTGTTTTGGATAGTTGCGCAGAGTGCTTTTTCTAATGCAACTCAAGTAACCGAAAAATCATATTACACAGTCGGTTGTGTAATCGACGGAGATTTTCAATATGGGCCTTCGTTTAAGATAGAACATTGAAAATGAAAACATTGGTGTCAGTAAAATCTTAGGGACATCCTTTAGTTTTGCAGTTTTAGGGGGTGGATATGACTCTAAATTTTTAAACTTGTAAAAGCCAAGGCCTTAGGGGACTAAAAAGATAATAATTTGCATTGACTTTCATTATTTTGGTACCTATAATAGGCCTGTAATATAGGGTTCGATATTTGGCGTCAGAAAGGGGGCTGTATGCGACAAGCAAAATTTAGCGTTAAAGAGGCACAAGCACATTTTTTGAATAATTTTGAAGCTTATGGTTTTAAGGATAAAAGTTCTATGGTCCGAACGGCTATTGACCATTTTAAAGATAAATTGGAACTTGAAAACCTAAGAAAATCCGCCGAGTTATATTCTGAGATTTATTCTGAAAATGACGATCTAAAAGAATTGACTGAAACAGCCTTAACCGGATGGCCGGAATGACCATATTGAAAAAGGGCATGATTATTGATGTAAATCTTGATCCGACGCAGGGTTCAGAAACAGGAAAAGTCAGACCGTGCATAATTGTAACCAATGATGTTTATAATGAAAGGGTTCCCGTTATTCAAGTCGTTCCAATTACTGAATGGAGCGCAAAAAAAGTTCGAATAAAAACCAATGTTGAAATCTATCCTTCACAAGATAATGGCCTATCAAAAAAATCCATAGCAGATTGTTTGCAAACACGTCCCATAGATCATCGTCACAGGATGGTAAAAATTCGTGGGAAATTGTCGCTTCCTAAGATACAGGAAATAAATCAAGCTTTAAAAATTGTTTTTGAACTTAATTTGCAGCTATAATTTTTATGAAAATCATGACGTGAATACCCCGCCTTTTAAGGTGGGGATGAAACGTCATCCTTTTAAAATGATTAAAAATCAGTTAAACTACCTGCATGGCGATCAGAAGAACCAGTCATGCGGTTTATGATACAAGGTACCATTTGGTATGGGCTCCAAAATATCGCAAATGGGTATTGTTGGGAGATCTCCGTAAATTTGTCGAGCAATGTTTTAAAGACATTGCCGTCGCGAATGATTTTGAGATTGAGGCAATGGAAATAGCTGAGGATCATGTTCATATATTTTTGGGTTTTGCCCCTCGATATTCTATTTCCCAAGTTATTCATCGTTTGAAAGGTCAGTCTTCCAGAAGGGTTTTTCAAATGTTTCCCGAGGTCAAGAAGGAACTGTGGGGAGGCGAATTTTGGGAAGATGGTTATTTTGTCCGAACAGTAGGGGACAAGGTTACCAAAGATATAATCAAAAAATATATTGAGTACCATAAGCATAGGGAAAAATTACCTCAGCAGTTAAAATTGTTTTAAAAGCCCCGTCTTTTAAGGCGGGGATGATTTACTTTTAAACATTTAATATTGATGCACTCGTAAAAAGTCATTTGTAAGAGACATTGAGCAGTTTTGGAAAAAAATTGAAGCTAAAGCTTCCCGGTAAGGAAAATAATCAGTTTTTGGCCGGTCAGATTGAGTCTGGCGTTAAAAATTGTAAAAGAAAATCAATATTTACTTCTTGACGACACATTATTAACACTGTTCGGTCATAGGAAATTATGGCAAGCTTAGATGATGTTTATCGACAATTTGGGGAAACAGCAGAGGCCGCACAATTATTAGAAGTTGAATTGGGCAATATAGCATTGATGCATAACTTAGTGGATAAAAACTTATTCCTTAAAAAAATATAGATCTGGCTACTTCAATTTTTCAAAAAATAAACAAAAGTACCTTAGGTCAATTGCTGAAGCAAGTTGGTAAATCGACAAATCATATAGACGAAGTATATTCTATACTTGAGAATGCCTTGAAAGTAAGAAATCGCTTATCACATTCATTTTACAGAGAGCATAACTTTCGAAGAAATACAGAGGACGGATGTTTGATAATGTTGAAAGATTTAGTTGGTATGCATGACATATTGCTTGAGGCATATAGGGAATTATTGGAAATTTCAAATTCTAAAGTGTTTGATTTTCAAATAACTATTCCCAAAAGCCATGTAAATATTTAAAATTTGAAGACCGAACAAATCAATAAACTCTGACTAAAAAAGCTGCGCTTTTTTAGCAGGTTATCTCAACTGTTATGCGATAAATCGATGATGAGCAGCGTGACATTGAGATCAAGGCGATGGACGAGTCTTTCAAAAGGTACCATGAAATAGTCTCGAGGCTGCCTTCTCTCAAGCTTTTTTAAGATTGCCAGGATGCGTCGTTCATTCAGCTCAAGCAAATCATCCAAAGGAGTTATCTCATGTTTGCATCTGATTTCATTTTTAATCTAACTACAATGGCGGGAATCACAGTAAAGCTGGTAATCGTTCTTGCCATCGGTATGGCACTCAATATTATTCAGAAAAAGATGATTCCAAGGGCAATAATGGCGGGTATTCCGAAGGTCCGGGAAGAATCACAGGATCAGTTAGCCACCCGCACCAAAACAATGGCTTTCCTTGTTATGAAAGTTATTTCGGCTATTATCTGGGTCATTGTCTTTGTGATGATTCTGGGTGTTATTGAATTGGATATTTCCCCCTTGCTGGCGACACTCGGTGTTGCTAGTCTGGGCCTTGGTTTTGCTGTTCAAAGCCTCATTCGCGACTATATTCAGGGCTTCTTCATCGTAATGGAGGACTGGTACCGGATTGGTGATTGGGTTACCATTGCGGGGATGGAAGGCGAAGTTGAGAAAGTAAGTCCAAGACGCACCGTTTTACGAGAAATAAATGGCACCATGCATGTAATACCGCATAGTCAGATACAATGTGCCAGTAACCAGACTAGAGACTGGGCAAGGATCAATCTCTATGTTACGGTGGCTTATAAAGAGGATATCAGCCATGTCTATGAAGTTCTTAACGGGGTGTGCCAGGAACTGAAAGATGATCCCGATTTTGGAACGAACTTAACAACGACTCCATCTGCGATGCGTGTTAGCGATCTTGGTGCCCATGGCGTTGACGTTTGTATTCGGGGCTATACAAAACCTGGAGAACAGTGGGGGCTGACTGGAGAATTACGCAAACGGATCAAGAACCGTTTTGACCAGGAAGGTATCGAGATTCCCTGGCCTCACACCAAAGTCTATTTTGGAAACACGCCAGAAATTGTAAAAGCTACCGTTAGCTGATCCGGATTCTCAGGAATTCCGGGGACACCATTAACCTTGGGGACGCCCTTTAGTTTTGCAGTTTTAGGGGGTGGATATGACTCTAAATTTTTAAACTTGTAAAAGCCAAGGCCTTAGGGGACTAAAAAGATAATAAATTGACTTATATATTAATTTGATATATAGAATTTTGAATTATTTTTGATCTGATTTTGAACTTCAAAAAAGGATGATCAGTTGACAAGACATTCTATTGCAAAAAAATAAAGCCCCGTTTTTTCATTAAAATGAAAGATGGGGCTTTTTTGCTTCGCAGCCCTGAATCTGAAACCTTAAACTTAAAAAGAACTTAGCTGCCCTCTTCCTCTGCGACATAATTCGCAAACTGTAAAAGAAGGGGTCAAAGGCCCCTTCTTCTCGTTAGGCGGAAAAAAATTAGAAAGGCGATTTT